>Ga0233403_10000247_pt1 | contig 25456 bp, 19 predicted proteins | sample Na_oxic_1_MG_FD_179866 | JGI IMG/M metagenome (GOLD analysis project Ga0233403, IMG submission 179866) | Seawater microbial communities from Saanich Inlet, British Columbia, Canada - Na_oxic_1_MG | ecosystem: Environmental > Aquatic > Marine > Inlet | place: Canada: British Columbia | collected...
CCTAAATTTTCAGGTATTTAAAAAAAACAGAAAGGGGGCAACCACAAGGGATTGCCCCTACAACATCATGTTCCCAAAATGGTGGGCAAGCGGGTGCTGGGGTATGAGAAAATCACTTAAATCGTGGCACTAAGCGATCCCACCCTACATCATTATTTGAATACTTATAATTCAATACAAACAATAACTAGGAAAACGAATGTCTAATACTGACAGGATGACTACAATCCAATCTCTTTTAAAACAACGTCTCCTCATTCTCGATGGTGCTATGGGCACTATGATTCAGAGGTACAAGTTGGAGGAAGCCGATTTTCGCGCTGAGCGTTTTAAAGACTGGCCCTGTGATTTAAAAGGCAATAATGATTTGTTGTCAATCACGCAACCGCAGATCATTAAGGCTATTCATACCGAATACTTGGAAGCGGGGGCCGATATCATTGAAACCAATACCTTCAATGCTACCCGTGTTGCGATGGCTGACTACCAGATGGAAAATCTGGTTTATGAACTGAATGTTGCAGGTGCCAAAGTGGCACGCGAAGCGGCTGATGAAATGATGGCTAAAACGCCCGATAAGCCTCGATTTGTTGCGGGTGTTCTTGGGCCGACAAATCGCACGGCTTCCATTTCTCCTGATGTGAATGATCCTGGTTTTCGCAATGTGACTTTTGATGGATTAGTGGAGGCATACTATGAAGCGACAACAGGTTTAGTTGATGGGGGCGCTGATTTGCTCCTGATTGAAACGATATTCGATACTTTAAATGCTAAAGCGGCTATTTTTGCTGTTCACAAATATTTTGATGATCAGAATCTGCGTTTACCGATTATGATTTCGGGTACGATTACTGATGAATCGGGCCGCCTGTTATCTGGGCAAACTGCTGAAGCTTTTTGGAACTCTGTGCGCCATGCTCAACCCTTGTCTATTGGTTTGAACTGTGCTTTGGGGCCTGAACAGTTGCGCCAATATGTTGTTGAATTGTCTAGGATTTCAGAGACTTATGTTTCCGCTCACCCTAATGCGGGCTTGCCTAATGAATTTGGGGGGTATGATAAAACGCCTGATGAAATGGCTAGTGATGTTGTTGAATGGGCGCAAAGTGGTTTTCTTAACATTCTTGGCGGCTGTTGCGGTAGTACACCAGATCATATTCGCGCTATTCGCGAAGCGGTTGAGAAATCGGAGCCGCGCAAATTACCCGCAATTCCAAAAGCGTGTCGTTTATCTGGTTTGGAACCTTGCACTATTGATAAAGACGCTTTGTTTGTCAATGTCGGTGAACGCACTAATGTGACGGGTTCGGCTCGTTTTAAACGCTTGATTAAAGCGGAAAATTATGAAGAAGCTTTGAAAGTGGCGCGGCAGCAAGTGGAAAACGGGGCCCAGGTGATTGATATCAATATGGATGAAGGGCTGTTGGATTCTCAGGCTGTGATGGTGACGTTTTTGAATCTGTTAGCGGCTGAGCCTGAAATCTCTAAAGTGCCGATTATGATTGACTCCTCTAAATGGGCTGTCTTGGAAGAGGGTTTGAAATGTATTCAAGGTAAAGCTATCGTTAATTCTATCAGCCTGAAGGAAGGTGAGGAGAAATTCATTCAACAAGCTAAGCTGATTCGTCGCTATGGTGCGGCTGTCGTTGTGATGGCTTTTGATGAAGAGGGGCAAGCGGATACGAAGGCGCGGAAGGTGGCGATTTGTCAACGTTGTTATCAGATTTTGACTGAGCAACTGGGTTTTCCAGCGGAAGACATTATTTTTGATCCGAATGTGTTCGCTGTCGCGACGGGGATTGAGGAGCATAATAATTATGCGGTGGATTTTATTGAAGCGACGCGCGAAATCAAGCAAAGCTTGCCTCATGCCCTGATTTCTGGTGGCGTTTCCAATGTGTCATTCTCATTTCGCGGCAATAATCCGCTACGTGAAGCGATTCATTCTGTTTTCCTCTATCATGCTATTCAAGCGGGTATGGATATGGGGATTGTGAATGCTGGACAATTGGCGATTTATGAGGATTTACCGGCAGAATTACGTGATCGGGTTGAAGATGTGATTTTGAATCGCCGTGAGGATGGCACTGAGCGGTTGTTAGAAGTGGCTGATAAATATAAAGCCGGTGGCAGCAAACAAGATAAAACACCTGATCTCGCTTGGCGCGATGCGCCCGTGGGTAAACGGCTTGAACATGCCTTGATTAAAGGGATTACGGATTATATTGAGGCCGATACTGAAGAAGCGCGGCAAGCTGCTGAACGGCCTATACATGTGATTGAAGGGCCCTTGATGGATGGCATGAATGTGGTGGGTGATTTATTCGGTGTGGGCAAAATGTTTCTGCCGCAAGTGGTTAAATCGGCTCGCGTGATGAAAAAAGCGGTTGCTTATTTAATGCCCTATATTGAAGCGGAAAAAAGCGAAGGGGGCGTGATAGAAACTCAAGGCAAAATTCTCATGGCAACCGTTAAGGGTGATGTTCACGACATTGGTAAAAACATTGTTGGTGTGGTTTTGCAATGCAATAATTTTGAAGTCGTCGATTTAGGCGTGATGGTGCCTGCGGAAACGATCCTGAAAAAGGCTCGCGAAGAAAACTGCAATATGATTGGTTTATCGGGGCTGATCACGCCGTCATTAGACGAAATGGTGCATGTCGCGAAGGAAATGGAACGCCAAGGCTTTGAGTTACCGTTATTGATTGGCGGAGCGACGACTTCTAAAGTCCATACGGCGGTTAAAATAGAACCGGGTTACAAGAAAAACCAGGTTGTCTATGTACCTGATGCTTCCCGTGCGGTAGGGGTAGCACAAAGCTTGCTGTCTAGCGAATTAAAAGCGAAGTATAGCCAACAAATTCGTGAAGAATACGCGCAGATCCGTAAACAACGTGCAGGGCAGCAAAGCCAACGCAAAAAGGCGACGTTACAACAAGCCAGAGCGAACAAACTGGCGATTGACTGGAAAGCCTATACACCGCCTAAACCGAGTTTTTTAGGCCTGAAAGTTTTTAAAAACTACCCCTTATCGGCATTACGGGAACGGATTGACTGGACACCGTTTTTTAAAACGTGGGAATTGCCAGGGCGTTATCCGCAGCTTTTTGATGATGAAGTCGTGGGAGATTCGGCGCGTAAAGTCTTTAATGATGCCCAAGGTTTGTTAGAACAGATTATCAAGGAAAACTGGCTTGAAGCGCGAGCCGTGATTGGCTTTTTTCCGGCGAACAGCATTAATGACGATGATATTGCCATTTACGAGGATGACAACCGCACTGAAGTCAAAACGGTGTTACACCACATTCGTCAACAAATGTCCAAAACGCAAACGAAACCGAATCTGTGTTTGAGTGACTTCATTGCCCCGAAAGAAACGGGGTTAACAGATTATATCGGTGCTTTTGCCGTCACGGCTGGGATTGGGATAGAGAAACATATCGCACGTTTTGAACAAGCGCATGATGATTACAACAGTATTCTTTTGAAAGCATTGGCTGATCGTTTCGCAGAAGCTTTTGCCGAACATATGCACAAGGAAGTGCGTCAAACCTTTTGGGGTTATGCGCCGAATGAATCGTTCACGAATGATGAGTTGATCAAAGAAGCCTATCGTGGCATCCGCCCAGCCCCAGGCTATCCGGCATGCCCAGAGCACACGGAAAAAGCAACGCTGTGGAAACTGATTGAACCGGATAAACTGGCGGATATCCGCTTAACCGAAAGTTTTGCGATGTTCCCAGCGGCTGCGGTTTCAGGTTGGTACTTTTCCCATCCTGAAGGGCAATATTTTGGTACGGGCAAGATTGAAAAAGATCAACTGGAAGACTATGCCAAGCGGAAAGGCATGACAGTCGCAGAAGCAGAGCGGTGGTTGGCACCGATATTGGGGTATTAAATCTATCGTATGGGCAATCCATTATGGTTGCCCAACAATCCCTTGTGGTTGCCAAAAAGTGGGCAAAGGTGTTTGCCCATCATTCAATCGCTTTCAATATTTTCATTAAGAATTTATAGATAGGCTCATATTATGCCAATAACAAATCAAGAACCCAAACTTATCCAAATTGACAGTATCAAACATGAGCCAATAACCAAGGTTTATATCGAAACCAGTGTGGTCAGTTATGTCACAGCTAAACCCAGTACAAATGTCATTATTTTAGGACATCAACAAATTACTCAAGAATGGTGGGCATTAAGAAAACAAGATTTTGAAATTTATATTTCTCAATTAGTTAGAAAAGAAGCCTGTGCTGGTGATGCACAAGCAGCAGCAAAACGACTGGCCATTTTACAAGATATTGCTTTATTACAATCCAATAATGAAGTGACTGAACTCGCACAACAGATTGTTTCACAAAATGTTTTACCTCAAAAAGCCGCAGATGATGCCATTCATATCGCGCTGGCTACCATTCACCAAATGGATTATTTATTAACTTGGAATTGTAAACATATTGCTAATGCTGAACTTCAAAAGGCAATATCAAAAATTTGTCATCAAGGTGGCTATGAAAAACCAATTCTTTGTACACCTGAAGAATTAATGGGGAAATAATATGTGGCAAGATATGATTGTAGAAGAAATCCGAAAAATCCGAGAAGAACACGCGGTACAGTTTAATTACGATATCAGTGCAATAGTTCAAGCCTTAAAGCAAGAAGAGGAGCAAAGTGGGTGTCATCTGGTTTCGTTTGCTAAAAAGCCAAAAACTGATCAGCCGATTAGATCGAGTTATACTGATAGTACCGCGCATTGAAGAACCTTCGGTGCGCTACGCTAAACGACGGTTCTCTTCGCAAAACGGATTGTTCAAATCACCCCTCATTTGAAGTCAAGCCCCTTTTTCGGCACTGGGGTCGTTGGGTGGGAAAGCTTCAAAGGGTGATAGAATTGTTAATTGCTAATTGTTAATTGTTAATTATTAACGAAAAACACTTTTTTACGCGTAAAAATCTAAATTGATTTAAAATGTAATAAAAATAGATCGATTTTGAAAAATAGCTAACGACAACACCCTATATTGATTAAAATCAATTTTTACCTCAATATTATTGAGGACTTTATCATTAATAAATAATTATCCCAAATGCCAGCAAAAGTTTTTGCATGCAAAAACTAGGGCAGAAAATTCCAGCAGTAAAGGGTGAGAGAATGGTGGGCAACAAAAACCACCCTACAAAACGGATATTTTCATGCTGCTTTGGTGTTTGTCAAAGGCCTTAAAAATACCCAGTAAAAAATAAGGTTTAACAACCCCAAAGGGGTTGAATGTGGTTAAGTTTTGCCAATCAATTGATATATCAGATAACCCTAACCATTGAAAAATCATGTTCATGGTTTCCTGCGGTTGTTCAAGCAAGGCTTCAAAGGCGATATAGCATAATTTCGCTTTCATCTTCTCATCGACAATATCCTGCAATTGTTCAATCGCTTTTAATGGGCTACCGATCAGCCCATCGTCTTTAAATAAAGCATCTGCACGGTAATAAGCCGAATGGGGAGCTAAATGAACTGGAAAATCTAATAACAAGGTTTTCTGATGTTGTGCTTCAATTGATCCGACAATTTGTCCTAAATCTCGCACACAGCATTCAAAAATCGGGATCAATCAGATTCACCGTTTCAATCTTATGCAACCACCCTCGATTTTTTATCTACCACAATGGGTTTATCGGTTTCCGCAAACCAACCATTAATAAATCCCCGAAACGCATTCAATAAGCGGTTATAAGTTAACTCAAAATCGACATCCAATTGTGATAATAAAAAAGGCTCATCGCTTAAAGTGTAGCGCAATTTTTCTAAAGCCTGACTCAAAGGCGAACTGTGTCCTAGTGCAAGAGAGCGAAAATATCGAGACCCCTCAGCCAACAGCTAAAGCAGTTGTCTAAAAGCTTAAGTCACCTAAAGGTGACTACATCCACACAAGACTATTTTTTAGGTTCATTTATGTATAAAAAATGTCTATAGACTGTTATCAGTTATAATTTTCGCTTTTTTTTCAGTCTAAATCCATTTAAAGCTGCCCGTTTTAGCCAAAACGGGCTGCATGTTAGTCACCTTTAGGTGACTTGAGCTTTTAGACAACTGCTTTAGCTGTTGGCTGGGTGGCTGGGTGGCTGGGTGGTCTTTCTATTTCCGCTTTACTGCACTAGTTTATAGTTTATAAAAACCTGACAGGTTTTGAAAACCTGTCAGGTTTGGGCCAAAAACTTATTAAGTGAAAAGTTGAACAGTCAATGTTCATGCCCGTTTTCTTCTTGTGCCAAGATACTGTCTTCCGTCTATCAAAAACAATCAGCCAACCTTCTTGACAACCCAGTGTATCCATATAATTGGCTATAATTTTTTTAATCCTTTCATAAACCATTCTTATCGTTATTGAAATTTTTTAAAAGGATAACTGACATGAAAAAAACATTTAACATTGCAGGGCCTTGTTGCCCTGCTGAACACTATATGCTACCGACACAGGAACGATGTGTGGGCCTCATTAATCTGATTGATCATAGGCAATACTTCGTAATCCATGCCGCCCGACAGTCGGGTAAAACCACGCTGTTGTTGGAATTAAGCCAGCAATTGAATGAGGCGGGCGAATATTATGCCTTATATTGTTCCCTTGAAACGGTGCAAGGCATTGATGATCCAAAAGAAGGTATACCGGCTATTCTCAATGTGATAACAAATCTGCTGACATTTCATCAGACTTTGAAACGTTATCCTTTTGCCGATCAAGTTGATTATAGCGCTTTCAATATCGCTTTGATGGAAGCGTTCACTTATTTTTGTCAAGAATTAGACAAACCATTGATTGTTTTATTTGATGAAGTAGATTGTTTATCAAACGGCACGCTGATTTCATTTTTGCGACAACTGAGGAATGGATACATTAACCGTAGCCTTATGCCCTTTGTGCATTCTATCGCACTGGTGGGAATGCGGCGGATCCGTGATTACAAAGGCAAAATTCGTAAAGATCCAGACACATTGGGTAGTGCAAGCCCTTTTAATATCGTCAAAACCTCAAAAACGTTGCGTAATTTTGCAACAGATGAAATCACCAAACTCTACGCGCAACATACGCAAGCGACTGGTCAAGTCTTTTCAGAACAAGTGGTTGAAAGTGTTTATCATCACACTCAAGGGCAACCTTGGTTAGTGAACGCGATTGCCTCTGAAATCGTTGAGCAGATACTTGAAGGGGATGTTTCAAGAGAGATTCTACCCCAACATGTTGAACAGGCCGTGCAAACCCTGATTTTGAGACGGGATACCCATATTGATAGCCTGATGGAACGCTTAAAAGAAGCGCGAGTGCAACGGATTGTGGAACCTGTGATTCTCGGTGAAAGCGCGGGTTTTAGTAGCTTGGATGATGATTATCAGTATGTATTGGACTTGGGTTTATTGCGTTATACGTCCCGGCAATTAGTGCCAGCTAATCCCATTTATGGCGAAATCATTATTCGCACTCTCAGTTCTGAAGTTCAGATGGCAATAGATGAACCAGATTATTTACCGGATAGGCTCACTTATGTGATAGACGGTAAACTGGATATGAAACGTTTACTGTCTGATTTTCAGCAATTTTGGCGGGCAAATTGTGAGAGTTGGATTAAGCGGTATCAATACGTTGAAGCCGCTCCCCATTTAACCCTGCAAGCATTTTTACAACGAGTCATCAACAGCGGTGGTGTTGTCACACGCGAAATGGCCGCTGGTAATAAACGACTAGACTTATACCTACAATATCAAGGATTCAACTACCCCATTGAATTAAAAATCCGCTATGGGGACAAAACCTACAAAGAAGGGATCGATCAATTAGCCAATTATATGGATAAGCTAAATTGTCAAGAAGGTTGGTTGGTTGTCTTTGATAAGCGAAAGCGTACTTCATGGAAGAACAAGATTTTTTGGCAAACCCATCAAGTTGCTGAAAAAACGATTCATGTTGTGGGGGTTTAATGATTTATTTATGATACATATATCGATGGCATTGTAGGGGCGAACCTGCGTGTTCGCCCCTTTAAAAAGCCCCTACATTATTTTTACCCGTCAACATAAAAATGACAGAGTACTAAACTAACCCATCAAACGGTTCCACCACCACCTCACTGCCTACATCCACATTGCCACACTCTCTCGGCAAAATAATAAAACAATTGGCTTGACTCATAGAAGTCAAAATACCTGAACCTTGTTTACCCGTCGAACGCACAACTAAACGGCCTTGATCATCTTTTTCGAGAATACCCCGTTGAAATTCCATGCGGCCTGGATGTTTTTTCAAACGAGAAAGGCAGGGCACCGTCAATCGTATCGCTATCTGTTTAGTTTGTCCCATCATTCTTTGTAAAGCCGGTTGAACAAATTGGTAAAACGTCACCATAGCTGACACCGGATTGCCGGGCAATCCAAAAAAAATCGCATTTTGAATTTTGCCATAAGTTAACGGTTTCCCCGGTTTCATCGCAATTTTCCAGAAATTCACTTGACCCAAACGGCGTAAAGTGTCGGTCACATAATCAGCATCTCCCACCGAAACACCACCTGAAGTAATAATCGCATCATGAGAACGGGCAGCTAATAGAAAAGCCTTTTCAACTTCCTCAGGCGTATCGCGCACAACACCCATATCAATCAGATCAATCCCTAAGCGCGTCAGCATACCGTGTAAGCTATAACGATTGCTGTCATAAATTTGGCCCGGCTGTAGCACCTCACCGACTGAACATAACTCATCACCCGTTGAAAAAAACGCGATTCGTAAACGACGTTTCACTTTCACTTCAGGCACGCCTAACGAAGCTAATAAACCAATATCAGCAGGTAGCAGTGCTTTACCAGCCTTTAACACGACTTGACCGATACTGATATCTTCCCCAACTGGACGAACATGTTGCCCCTTTTTATGTTCCGCACCGATAGTGATCTGATCACCTTGCCTATCAACATGTTCTTGCATGATCACCGTATCAGTACCCATCGGCATGACAGCACCCGTGAAGATTCTCGCACATTCACCAGCTTGAACAGTTTCATTATAGGGTTGTCCAGCGAAAGAAGTGCCCACCATTTTCAATTGAGCTTCGCCGTTTATTGGTAAATCGGCACCAAGCACAGCATAACCATCCATTGCAGAATTGTCGTATGGCGGCACCTCAATTTTGGACAAGATATCTTCCGCTAAAACGAGGCCCAATGCGCTGCGTATTGGCAATTGTTGTTCTTCATCTATCGGTTGTAAATCTTGATCAATGCGTTGCAATGCCTCTTCGACGGTTAAGGAATTGGAATCGTAATCATCGCAGCAGGTATGTGTTTTCATGTATTTTGCCTTTTCATTGAAAAAAAATAAACGCTAAAGACACTCGTCTGTCAAAATAAATCGAAGTGTCTCTTGCGTTATAAACAAAATTGAAATAAAATCAGCCCTTTTTTGTATTTAAGCCAAACGAAAAATGCTATAGATTCAGTTTAACATTAATCAGCGTTAATTATGACAATCAGTACATGAGGCGTTCTATCAGGTTTTTAGATTGGCTCAACCCCACCAAATAGGTTTAACAATTATTTCAATAATAGTCATGCATCACTTATAATCAGCATCTTACCTTATCGCTGTTCAATTTTATTCGCCTGAACAGACACAGTGCTAGGCACAATAGGAATCTCAACTGATATTATTATTTAATGATTAATTGTTAATAGTCAATATTCAATTTTTTTCTATAGCGTTTTATAATGACAAGATATATAAGTAAGTTAACAAAAATACATTAATTAACATTTTTTGTGTAAGAATAGAACGCAGATAACACTGATTATCATGATTGGCGCTGTTTTTTTTAAATCGACCAATATTTTAATCAGTGTAAATCATGACAATCATGATAATCAGCGTTCTATCTAATCTATTACTTTCATTAGATTGATGTAGCACGACTAAAAATGTTAAAAGACTTATGTGTACTTTTGAATCAATCCGTTCAATCCGCAAATGAAGTCACTTCGCTATGCTTCGTAAAGAAGCTGTACTATGGAGCCAATAACAATGAACACCATCAACAATAATGTACAAACAACATCACCAGCACCTTGGAAAAAAACAGCCCCCTTATTAATACTTGGGCTAGGATTGCTGTTATGGGGCATGAGTACACAAGCCGCCACCGATTGCAATGCCGTCACCGAGATTTCTACCATTGAGTGCGAATCGCTGTTAGAACTTTACCATAGCACTAACGGCGCAGAGTGGAAAAACAATAAAGGGTGGAATGTGACGAATAGGCCTTGTAGTTGGTATGGTGTAACTTGTGAAAAGGGTGCTGTAACTGGGATTGATTTAGGAGACTACCCCAGTAATAACCTAAAAGGAACCCTTCCCAATTTCAAAGGGTTGCCTAATTTGCAGGAGCTTTCTCTCCGTTCTAATCAACTGACAGGCGCGATTCCGGATTTCAGTGCCTTGCCTAATTTGCAGGAGCTTTCTCTCCGTTCTAATCAACTGACAGGCGCGATTCCGGATTTCAGTGCGTTGCCTAATTTGCAGGAGCTTTCTCTAGGAAATAATCAACTGACAGGCCCGATTCCGGATTTCAGTGCGTTGCCTAATTTAGAGTGGATTAAACTCTATTCTAATCAACTGACAGGCGCGATTCCGGATTTCAGTGCGTTGCCTAATTTGCAGTTGCTTTATCTCTATAATAATCAACTGACAGGCGCGATTCCGGATTTCAGTGCGTTGCCTAATTTGCAAAGGCTTTGGCTCGATAATAATCAACTGACAGGCACTATTCCTGATTTCAGTGGGTTGCCTAATTTGCAGAGCCTTGATCTCTCTAATAATCAACTGACAGGCGCAATTCCGGATTTCAGTGCGTTGCCTAAGTTGGAGAGGCTTTCTCTCTCTAATAATCAACTGACAGGCGCGATTCCGAATTTCAGTGCGTTGCCCAATTTGAGGAGTTTTAGCTTCAGTGCTAATCAACTGACACTGATGGACACAAATTGCAATGCAGTCACTCAAATTTCAAAAGTCGAGTGCGAATCGCTGTTAGAACTTTACCATAGCACTAACGGCGATAAGTGGGTTACCTACAATTACGGGTGGAATGTGACGAATACGCCTTGTCGTTGGTATGGTGTCACTTGTGAAAATGGTGGTGTAACTGATATTGAGTTAAATAACAGTAACCACAAAGGAACCCTTCCAAATTTCAAAGGGTTGCCTAATTTGCAGAGGCTTGCTCTCAATAATAATAATCAACTGACAGGCGCGATTCCGGATTTCAGTGCGTTGCCTAATTTGCAGGAGCTTTATCTCATTAAGAATCAACTGACAGGCCCGATTCCGGATTTCAGTGCGTTGCCTAATTTGCAGACGCTTTATCTCTCTATTAATAAACTGACAGGCGCGATTCCGGATTTCAGTGCGTTGCCTAAATTGGAAAGGCTTGATCTCATTAATAATCAACTGACAGGCGCGATTCCGAATTTCAGTGCGTTGCCTAAGTTGCAGGAGCTTTATCTAGGAGGTAATCAACTGACAGGCGCGATTCCGAATTTCAGTGCGTTGCCTAAATTGGAAAGGCTTAATCTCTCTTCTAATCAACTGACCGGCGCAATTCCGGATTTCAGTGCGTTGCCTCAGTTGGAGAAGCTTTATCTCTCTAATAATCAACTGACAGGCGCGATTCCTGATTTCAGTGCGTTGCCCAAATTGTCTAGGCTTTATCTCTCTAATAATCAAATGACAGGCGCGATTCCTGATTTCAGTGCGTTGCCCAAATTGTCTTGGCTTTATCTTGATAATAATCAACTGACAGGCGCGATTCCGGATTTCAGTGCCTTAATAAAATTGGAATATCTTGATCTCAGAAACAATCCAATTTGTAAAAACAGCAACATCAATTATTCTTCTTGGCCCATTAAACACGCTAAAAAGGGTTATAAAAAAGATGAGGTTAAAGCAACATGGCAAGAGGAACTGGACGGATTTCCAAATTGCCCTGTCAACCCACCCCCAATTCCCGCCTTTAGCGTATGGCCCCTACACGGTATGGCTCCCTTGACGATTGACTTAGACGCGAGCGATTCTGAAGGTTCAATTACTCAATATGCCTGGACAATCAATGGGCAAAGCCTCTCTGGGCAAACCAACTCAATTACCTTGACAGAAGTGGGTGAACATACTCTTGTCTTAACCGTCACGGGCAATGATGGACAAACGGCTACCACTCAACAAAGCGTTTTTGTTTGGCAACCGGGACAAGCCATTATTATTGCGGGCCCCAATCCTGACGATAAGTTGTTTAACTATACCAATGAATTTACCCAACGGATGTACCGCCTACTTAAACAACGCGGATACGATGATAACCAAATTCATTACCTCAATGTGTTACCACCCGACATCGAACCACTTGATGGTCGTCCAGAACCAGAACGCCAAGACTATAACTTATTTGACCCCAAAAAAGAGTTATCGGAAGCCTTCGCCCAAGCCGCTGCTCATATCACAGAAGGCGAGCAATTTGTGTTCTATCTTCACGGTCATGCCAGCCATAATCGCTTTAAACTACTTGATGAAAAGATATCAGCCGCGCACCTGCGCGATTTATTAGCCACTCTCCCAGCCGGTGTCCAACAAATCATTATTCTTGACACCTGTTACGCGGGTTCATTCATGGATGAATTAGCCGGGGTGCCACACCGCGTCGTGGTTACCAGTACCGATGATAACAGCTTAACTTTTCAAGTGGTGAATAATAGCTTTGCTAATGAGTTTATGCACATTTTAGAATCAGGTGGCAATGTATTTGAGGCCTTTCGTAGCGCAGAGGATATGATACTGAAGGAACCTAAGTATTTTACGGGACAACGCCCTTGGTTAGATGATGACAACGATGGACAATTCCTCAACGATGGGCTATACGCTGAAAATGTGCGTATCGGGTTAAGACGTATCGATCAAGCCCCGCCACCCAAGATTAAACAGGTTCACCCCCGTATCACCTTGCCAGAAAATGAAGGCACGACTACTCTTTGGGTTAACCTGACGGATAATGAAAACATCCATCGGGTACGCGCCATCTTGATTCCGCCCCAATATGAAGTGAAGGCGTATCAAGGCGAAGACACGGATTTTAATCGCATAGAAGTCCCCATGCAATACAACCCCGTTGAAGATAATTATGGTGTGAAATATGACGGGTTTTGTACCAATGCCGGTTTATGGCAGATTCTCTATCAAGCCCAAGACACTGAAGGAGCCTGGTCAGAAATCGTGCAAGGCGAAGTACAAGCCCCAGAATGTCTTTCAGCAACTGTCAAAATGCAACTCAACCAAAGCCGCTATACGAGTGGCAACCCATTACGCTTAGATATGCAAGTCAATGGGCAAGAGCGAGTTGATTTATATGTGGCGATCATCTTTCCAGAAGGCTACTTTATGACGATTGCCTACCCGCTCGCTTTTAGCTGGATCAATGCGATACAAGTTTATCAACCCGCCGTTGAAATCGCAGGGCAAAAGACTTATTCGATCATGGATTTTCCCTTACCGGCCGGCATCCCAACTGGAGGTTATCAAGCCTGTGGCGTGTTAGTCTTAGCGGGCCAAAAGATGGAATACAATAACTGGATAGATTGGGATTGTGCCGAATTTGAAGTGTATTAATATTGATTCAGACAAATTTATTCTGCCCCTATTAATGAGTACAACGGATTGACGGAATAAACTGATTAATGTCAGTTAGCCAATCCGTTTACTCCGCAAATCCGTTGTACTAAATGAGGAACCACTGAATGATGGTGTTTTGCTGGGCTGTGTACAACGGATGTTCTTGCTTTGCTCGTTACTTCGTTTATAAACGGATTAAAAGATAGGCAGATATTTAATCCTGTTAATCTTTAAATCCGTGTAATCCTGTTCCAAGCTCATATTACAAGAAGCTGAAGACGGTTGGATTGTAGCCAAATGCCCCGCATTGCCAGCTTGTGTTTCACAAGGCAAAGATAATCAACAAGCCATTGATAATATTAAAGAAGCTATCACAGCATGGTTATGGGCTGAAAATCAAAAAGCGTTTTTGAAATCACCTCAACATGCTCAACAACAAGCTATTATGGTATCTGTCTAATGGGTAAATTGTCTAAAATTTTTATTGGATACCAATGCTTGTATTAAATCTATTCTTCAAAAAGTGTCGTGATCAAGAACATGTTAAACAGAACGAGAGGGTTTGAAGCAATCTAAAAACCTGATAGAACGCTGATTGCACTGATTGTCATGATTTACGCTGATTTTAGTTACTCTCATTGGAAGAACATTATGGACAGAACGGCAAGCACATTTACCGCTATTATCAAAAAAGAGGGGGATTGGTGGCTGGGTTGGGTTGAAGAAATTCCAGGTGCCAATGCCCAAGAAAAAACCAAAGAAGAATTAATCATTAGCCTCAAAGAAGCGGCTAAAGATATTTTAGAACTTGACTGTCCTTAAAAATACTGGGCAAACCGGCGTGTCTGCCTTTTAACTAGGTAATGATATAATCAATAAGCCATTGATAATATTAAAGAATATCAAAAAATTGTTGGAGGGTTAATGAAAACCACATACCAAACCCCAAATGATTGGTATCAAGCCAATAAAAATGAGTTGAAAAAACATCGAGGTGAATGGATTCTCTTTACTCATGAAGGCATCATTGCTCATAATAAACATTATCTCAAAGTCAGTGAAGCGATCAATGACATTTCATCTCCCTACCTGATTGATCATATTTTTGAAACTGATTTTGTTGAACCGATTCGCTTGATTCCCATTCGATTTAAACAGGTTAGACAACATGAATGGCAGCCTAAATATGATGTCACTTTAAAAATGAAATCTGAAAGAGCACTCAAAATGTTAGTGGATTCTGGTGCAGATTTTAGTTTGATTCCCAAACAACTCGGAATTGATCTAGGATACGAGTTAGCGATAGGAGAATTAGTCAATCAAGCGGAAGGTGTAGGGGGTCATGTCGATTACGTTCTCAGGCAAATCGAAATACAAATAGACACCCATACCCTTACCATTCCGATAGCTTGGATACAAACAGAGCTATGTGAAGAGATTATCTTAGGTAGAGAAGTGGTATTTGATTTATTTGATATTGAATTTAAACAGGCTGAAGAAAAAATCCTGTTTAAAAAAAGGCCGTAGTCAATTTCAATTGTCTGAATTAGAATGTTCAGAATTTAAGGGATGACACAGATTAAAAGAGAGACAGGATTTAATCTTGTTAATCTTTAAATCCGTGTAATCCTGTTCAAATGTTTTTTATTCAGTTAACAAGTTAACAGGAAAAATTTGCGGCCCGCTTTTCGTTCCAAATTTATTTTGCGGCTGCTTTTCGTTCCAAATTTATTTAGCTTTCGGCCAAGATTGATAATGACCCTTTTTTTGGAATGCTCCCTGAGCAAAGCTTTACTAAATATGCCCCTTCATTCAAAGTGTTAAGAGATAAGCATTAATTATGATGAGTGAACCAACACTTACCCGTATCCGAAAAGCACGGCAACGTATCTCCGCTGAATGCTGCCATGATCCATATAAATTGGTAGACTATTACATAAAGTTACAGAAAGAATCTCAACATAAATTGGTACCACCAATCAAATCGGAAAAGATGAGCAACGTGTTGTCTCAATGCCATTAAGTTAAGGGCAGACACAAAGGTATGCCCCTACAAAAACCTGCGTATTTAGGGGCTGTAGGGGCTGCCCTTGCGTGTTCGCCCAAGCTTAACTGATACAAGCTGTTGGCCGTTAGAACCAAAAAGCTCAAACCAGTTAAAAATATGGAGATTCGGCATAATGTCTAACAAATTAACTTTTTCCAAGTTAAAAAGCCTACTCATTAACTTGGGGTTTAGTGAAATCATTATTCGCGAAGGCAGCCATATTGTTTTCAAGAATCCTTCTCGTGATTCAATTATTGTGTTACCCCCGTTTTCGCCACAACGCCTTGTCAGTCCAAGACATATTGCCGCAGTCAGAAAAATTCTGATAGAAAACAATATATTGGATAATGAACAATTTAGTCAACTTCTCAAGATTTAGCGAAGTAAGCTGGACTGGATTGATTTGTCGCCTACCACCTAATCGAAATAGTGAGGCTGTTTTGGTGCTTGTCTGACTCGCCTCTCTATAAGACTTAAAATTGTGATTCAAACCCCTCACCATTTAATAAGGAAGATAACAATGAATTTCCACAGACTTTACCAAAAAACCTTTGCCGCGACGCTTGCTTTAAGCTTCACGGCACCCAGCTACGCGGTTGTTTACAGCTATGACAAACTTCACAGACTCACCACGGTTAAGCATAATTCTGGACAAGTCATTCATTATACTTATGAATCAGTTTGCACGGACATTTTTTTTTCAACACAGAGTTCACGGAGGGGCACAGAGGGCCACAGAGAATAACTCTTTGATTTGAGATTTTGATATAAACACATTATAAATGTGTGTGTTATGATTTAAAATTTGAAAACGGATAGCTATACTGCACGCGGGCACAATTTGAGCATTGTGTGGTAATCACCTTTAGGTGACTTGACGTAAAAGTTTTTGTTTGCCTCAACTTTTGCGTGAAAAGGTGCAACCTGGGGTTACAAAAAAATGTATTTAACCCAATCAGGAAACGCTATAATTATCTGAAAATCTATAGTACAAGATGGATAGCACAGAATGTTGGACTTCTTTTCGTCAATCCAACCCACATGTCTCGTTCGATCAAGATGGACAACAAACCATGTCAATGACATAAAATGTGAAATAACAGGTGATGATTATGGCCCTTATAGAGAATTTGGAACACAAGGACTGGCAAGATTTCTTCTGCAAGAGTTTCCGGTATGCGCTGGAGGTTCTGAAGAATGATCGCTTTCGACAAGTCGGTAGTTCCGTGGACGACTTAAGAAGTTGGCTCACTGCGGGTGGGGTCAGCCGTGTCCGAGAACATCTTAACAAACAAATGGAAATGCGTGGTTTTCCCGCCGCGCGGAAAGCGGCAATTAACGATAGCCTTGAGCAATTAGTGCTGGAAAATCGAGGTGTACTTTTGGACTTGATAGCCGATGGTATTGTGCCAACACCGGAGCAATTCACACTCTGCGGCTTGTCGGAAGCGGACTTTCAGGATATGCTCACCCGCATAATGAAAGGGGAACGCCCCTTTGAGGATTGGATGCATGCGCATGGACATTCTGACAAAGAGATAGCGGATATCTATAACGTGATTGATCAGTGGTTGATGGATAGAAGAATAATTCAGCCGTCACTCTCTTCGTCGATTCTACACTGAAACTGCAATCGCCTTAGTGGTATAGCGTTTCCCGATTGGGTTAAATATTTTATGCTTTTCCCATGCAACCCCAGGTTGCACCTTTTCAGGCAAAGGCAAACAAAAACTTTTGCGTGAAAGCCTATTCATATTCAATACCGAAGGGGTTGTGCAGTTTAATTTTTTTATATTTTTTTATGATTGATTTTGTACTTAGCATAGCACACCGAAGGTTCATGCAATCGGGAAACGCTATACCTCATGGAAGGACAAGATTTTTTGGCAAACCCATCAAGTGGCTGACAAAACGATTCATGTTGTGGGAGTTTAATGAGTGAGGCCTTTCCAAAAAACTTTTGGAGTGCATCTGTTATGCATGCAATTGGAGTGCAAAATTTATTTTGCGTAATCAAAGCCCTTCTCAGCTTTCTATAAATGTTGCTGAAAAATAAGAAAGGGGGCAACCACAAGGGTTGCCCTTTTTTGAAATTAATTATCTGAAAATCTATATCTGAATTGATAATTGATAAACCAAATCTACCCAAACTGATGGAGGAAAGATGAAAATCAACTCGTCTTTAATCAGGGTAGCGTGTTTAGCTATAGGCTACTACACACTCCCTTTGAATGTTTTGGCACAACAAGCCTTACCTGATTTAGGCGCAGCACAAGCCACCGATGTCGATAATCAACCGGTTGCGTCAGCGACTACCTTTGCAGGAGGCGTTTCTGTCAACGCGCTTGCTTTCCTTAAAGAGGATAACATTGATGTGCAAAAACAGGCCAAAATCGTCGCTTCAATTACCGTTGATCCCAAGGATGTTGGACAAATAGCGGATATTGTCGTTTATGTCAGTTTCGCCAACCTTGATAATCAGGGGAATCCCGCTTTATTTATGCTGGACGAAAACGGGGAAGTGTTTCCTTGGGACTTCGATCCGCTCAACTTAGTGCCTTTTATACCGCAAGTGAAATTACAAGGCACTCAACAGCTTGATATCTACAATAGTCAATTGCCAGAAGGTAAATTGCAAGTCTTCTTTGGATATCTCCTAGCAGATGCCCTTATCGTTAATCAACAGCCCCTCGATATAGCAGTAGAAGCGATTCCTTCGATAATCCAAGATGTCGAGCTTGAAGAGCCAGAATTGGCGATGGAGATCGATATCACACCGATGCTTTCAGAAGAGGCTGATCGGTTGGTGGGACAATTGGGAGTACGTTGGCCAATTGGTGCCGTATTAAAAGTGGGTTTTGATTTTACAGAAGCCCAGTTTGAAGAGTATCCTTCCCCTGTTTGTCTGGGTGGCATGGCAAAAGAAGATTGTGAAAATGCGCTTGCTGAGCAAGTGATCACCTATGCCAGTGAATGGAGCCAATACGGTAATCTCTATTTTAAAAAGGCGGCATGGGATCACAGCGATATCCGTATTCGTTTTCGTGAAGTGGGTTCCTATTCGTATATTGGTACAAATGCTAAAGGTGTCTCGCGTGATCAACATACCCTGAATTTGGCATTGAGTTTTCTTCAGACTGATAGAGCGTTTAAACGCACCGTGATCCATGAATTTGCTCATGCCATTGGTTTACTTCATGAGCATATCAGCCCAAATATCGCCTACACTTGGAATGAGGAACAAATCATTGCCGATATGGAGCAACGTGGATGGAGTGCCGACAAAACACGTTCCAACATCATAGACAATTTACTCACACGCCACTCAAAAAGTGCTTTTTTGACGACAAAATTCGATCCGCTTTCAATTATGATTTACCCTATTGCTAAGCAATGGGTTTCAAAAGCTGATTTGGCCGATCCGGAACGTTGCCCGGCTGCTGAGACGACTGACTATTATTGTGTCGAGAGAGGCGATGAACTCTCAGAAAGGGATAAACAGGGCATTGCCCAATTTTATCCGCGCCGTGAAAAACAAGGAAATGGTTGCTCAATGACTTATGATCCGACTGAATACCAAGCAGGTACGCCTAATTGGGATGGACATCGTGGCCTGATCGTTTTTAATAACCCCACTAGCAATGAGCTTAAAATAAACCTGTATCACCCTGAAACGTTGAATAGGCAGAGTTGGAGCATTGCTGCCAAAAAGCGGGCTAGATTATTCCGTAAAGGTATACCATTTGAAGTCAACATGGCTTGGGGCATTCAAGTTGGCGAGTCTCCCATTTGTATTCTCAAAACCGTGTCAACATGGGATGAGGAGAATAAGACTTTCCAAACCTCAACAAGCTATATGCCGGGTTTGTGAATTTTATCCTAAAGGTGACTAACCTATAGCTTTTTTGAACGAAAAAACGGGTTTTGACTTCCAAAAAAGCGCAAATGTATAATTATAAATATAAAATTTTTACAAAAAAATACAATATAGTATTGTGTGGAGGTAGTCACCACCACCTGACTTAAGCTTTTAGACAACTGCTTTAGCGTAGCTTCCCTCCGGTTCACGCCAAAGATTTTGCGCGCAAAATCTTTGGCGTGAAAAGCTGTTGGCTGATGGGGTATCGATATTTTCGCTCTCTTGCACTAGGGTGTTGATTGGGCGCTTTTTGTTGAGGGGCATTTTTAGCTCAGCTTTCCTTCGTTTCATGCGGATAAAATGTCGATGTTATTTGAAAAAAGAATTTGCTGTTTATAACGACATAAACAATTTATAGGACATTATCTTTTTTTAGACGGAAGGAATAAATAACGCAAGAGACGCAAGTGACGCAAGGATGATCTGTTATTTCGTCAAAAACTGAAAAACAAACCATGCCAAAACGCTACCTAAAATCAAAATCAAAAATAGGATGGCTACCCATTTATAATTTTTTGGAGTGGAATGCAAAAATCGGTGTATTAATTGACTATCCAATAATGTGTTTTTAGAGATTTTTCCTTTAACAATTCCATTTATTAATTGAGTACGTTGCTGAAGATAGTTTTCTCTGTCTAATTTGCCATCAGCATAATCTTTAACTAAGCCTCTTAATTTATTTTTCATGATGTTTTATCCTATCTGAACTCAGCTTTGGGCATAAATAACGATGGCCGTAATATTATCTTTCGCTTGGCCTTCCAATACTAAGTTAACTAAGGCTTCTGCAATCTCTTGGCAACTTTTTTTAGGGATTTGGGATAAATGCTTGCTCATCTCTTTTTCACTGATTTCTCTATACAATCCATCGCTACATAATAAAAAAATATCTCCCTTTTGCATTGTGTTAATATCTAAATCTAAAATCAATTCTGCCTTGGCACCTACGGCACGGGTTATCACATTACTTGGGTAATGCTCGATTTCTTTGGGTGATAATACTCCTTTTTCAATCAGTTCCTCAATCTGACTATGATCTTGGGTTAATTGTTTCAGTTTATCTGCGCGGTAACGGTAAGCTCGACTGTCGCCGGCCCACATCACAATACAATGCTTTTCCAATGCGAGTAGTGCGACAACGGTACTGCCAATCACACGGCTATGTTTTAAAGTTCTTTCATGTAAGTCTTTATTGACTTCTGTTAAACGGCTTTCAATGTCATCCACAAACGCGCTCAATGGGGAGGGCACTTGTTCAAGATTTTTCAAGGCATCAGTAATGGCTTGACTAGAGATATCCCCTGCTTCATAGCCTCCCATGCCATCAGCGACAACCCAAAGTCCTTTTTCGGGCAATTCTAAAAAATTATCTTCATTAACCTTGCGGACATGCCCACGATCTGTTTTAGCGCCTGATGACCAATGAAAAGGTGAAATGCTATAAGAATCATTCATTTGAGTGTGTTCTCTATTGATAAAGTGGCCCATTAACGAACAAAGCCTACCCGATTGGGTAGGCTGATTTGCCTCTTGAGTCATTTTGCATTAATTGCCAATATTATTCAAGTAGCTGCGAATTTAATCTATACTTAGCATCGCCATAAATTGCGCTTTTAAGATTTTCGTTCAAAATTTATTTTGCGTTATTTTTTCATTACAAATTTATTTTGCGTTATCTTGGAGTGCAAAATTTATTTTGCGTTATTTTTTCATTACAAATTTATTTTGCGTTATCTTGGAGTGCAAAATTTATTTTGCGTTATCTTGGAGTGCAAAATTTATTTTGCGTTATCTTGGAATGCATGTTATTTTGCGTTATCTATTTCGTTCCAAATTTATTTTGCGAGGGCTTGATAATAGCGACCTTATGACGATGCTGAGTATAAAAGCGTTTATTCCACCATTAGCGTTTCACCTTGTGCATTTTTCAATGCATTATAAGTGGGCATGGTATCCTCATTAGTGAGGCCTATACATCCCGCCGTTCCCTGTGTCTTACCATCAGGATGAATTCCCAAACCATTTCTAGGCGTTGCAAAAGTAGGCATAATCGGACACTCCCAAGCAAATCCTTTCTTATCTGTAGAGGGGTTTGCTACAACAGTTGTGACTTTGCCTATTTTATACTCTCCTTTGGACAGTACACCCTTCCCATGACTACCACTGACAGCGGGCCACGAATTAGTCGGTGATTCTAATTTACCACTGCGAAAATACCAACTCATTGTTTATATCTCCGGTTCAAAACAGTTTGATTTATTATAACGGATTTTGGGAAAGGCGAACACGCCAGTTCGCTCATATCCGATCTTGATACTGTTAGAAATATTTAAAAGGGCAAACACACAGGTTTGCCCCTACGATATTCTGTGTTTGTAGGGGCAAGCCTTTGCGTGTTCGCCCCATTGTCATTGAATCTGGCGTGAGGGATTAAGCAGGTGCCCGCCAGTCATCTTCACCTGTCTTACCTGCTATCACATGATTCAATTCAATCTTACGATAACTGTATGAAATGGTCTCTTCATGCTCCCGATAATCTAAACTTTGATCGGTGAGCAGGGGGGTATGGGCGGTAATATCGACGATGATGGCATCGGTCAACGTAATGGTATAATAATGTTCTTGTTGTCCTTGTACATTAGTCCGCCAAAATTTGAACTCGCACTTGGGTAAAACTTCACCGGTACACACCGAATTAGCCAATAACGGGGATGCGGCATCAAGTGGCTTCGTGATTTGTAGGGCTTGATGCACACGCTGACCCACTGGCTGACCATTTCTTGGATCACGAGGCACTGTAATGTTGTGATCAAAGGCGAATACTGTCGATTCGTCGGTATGATCTGATTGAAATTTATTGCCCATACTATCAGCACTATTAGCGCCTGCGGTGATGTTGCCTTGTTTAGAGCCTTCGACACTCATGTAAATTGAACCTGGCATGTTTTGTACTCCTTTTTAATTAATTACAGGTAGGGATTAAAAAAAATTAGGGCTGTTTTTGGTGATGTTTTTAAGTTAGGCTTACACACAACAAAAAAATCCAATTCATCACCTGACAATACTGATAACAATTTATTTGTTGTACCTGTTCTACACAAAAAATGGGCCAATTTGCCTAAAAAAGTATTAAACCGTGGATATAATATAGGCTGATTGATTTTTGATCGTTTCGTCAAAACCCTTTTTATAGAGACAAAGTGAGAAAAAATTTGCTCAGTTATCGTTATTTATCTGAGAAAAGTGTTGGTGGTGGCACTTTTTTCAAGTTCATGAGTTCATAATTTTCTATTTTTTAGGTTCTGTTTTTGGCAACTTGGGCAACTTAGGCAATCCAAAAAATAATTGTAGGGTGGGTAACGTGGTTGCCCACCATTCCTACCCATCCTTTATTCCTTGAATTGGCATTTAGGATAATTATTTTTTTTGAACTCACACGATCAGCTATAATCAATAGCTCGAAAACAAATAAATGCATTTCACGCAAAAGTTTTTGCGCGCAAAAATCTTTGCGTGAAATAATAAATTTGGAACGAAAATCGGGCTTTCAATATTTATTGATATGCCTACCTTAAGCTTAGATGGTGGGCAACAAAAACCCGTTACCCACCATTTCACGCTAAAGTTTCGCTTCGCGAAACTTTAGCGTGAAATACATAATTTAAATTGGGCAGATGACATATTAATTAACAAATGAGCGCAATTTCAAAAACGCAGCAAACCTCTGAAACTGAACAGCACGATACTGATAGAACGCTTTTTGCGTCAAACGGACAAATTTATACCCCTTCGGCTCAACCTGATTTTGATCAAATAGAGGAGGATGCAAATAGTCTCCGTCAACCGGGTACCCTTATTGGGAACCATTATCGTTTAGAAAAAAGAATGGGCATTGGGGGGATGAGCGAGGTTTGGAAAGCCATTGATATCATTAGAGAAGAAGGCAATTTACGTGATCCTTATGTGGCTATCAAATTTTTAAGCGCCGATTTTAAACCACACCCTGATGCGCTTAAAGTGTTTGTTCGCGAATTTAATCGCTATGAAAGAGTCGTTCATCCTAATATTGTTAGAGCCTATAAATTGGATCGCACTGAAAATGAAACTTTCATTGTGATGGCATTTTTAGATGGCATTCTATTAACAGAATTGATTAAAAAAAATCCGCACGGTTTGCAGATCAAAAAAGCAAAGTCTATTATTAAAGATATGGCAGCGGCCCTAGCACACGCGCATCATGAGGGCATTGCCCATTTAGATTTTACCCCCAATAACATTTTTTATGATCCTAAAACCGAAAAAATAAAAGTCATTGATTTTGGGGTTGCCCAACCCATCAAAACATCTGAACGAGAACAAACAAACTATACTTTCAAAGGCTTAGCGGCATTAACTAAACCTTATGCCAGCTATGAAATCTTGATGGCATTAACGCCTGATGCCCGCGCTGATATTTACTCATTAGCGTGTATCTCTTATGAATTATTGTCTGGGAAACATCCTTACAAGGGAAACGCTGCCAATGAAGCGCAACAAAAAAATCTACATCCGGCACCTATTAAAAAATTAAATCGCAAACAAAATAAAGTATTGTTAAATGCTTTAGCGATTAAACGTAATGAGAGAATAGACAGTGTCGAAAATTTTTTTAACGGGCTATTCCCCTCTCCAAACCCAGTTAAAAAATGTTTAGTTATCAGTGTAGGTATTATGATTCTGCTATTATTATTGATATAGATTTTCATAAAATTGTCGCGGGGCGATAACAAAGGTTCGCCCCTACATAACAAATGTGAATAAAATTGAATTGGCAATGACATAAACAACGAGAAAAATAGGCATGAAAGCTTCTATTCCCGATGAAACGATAAAAAAGCCTGATTTTCACCCCTCAACCCGTGAAAACCCGCATTCTATTTCCTCTTCTAGCCAATCATCATGGCCGCCTCTGTTTCAAGAAGAAGATGATTTAGTTATTGAGCCCGGTACCGTGATCGTCAATAAATATCGCTTAGAAGAAGAAATTGGCGACGGGGGTATGAGCGTTATTTGGAAAGCGACTGATTTAGTCCAAGATGAATTAGATCAACGCGATAGTGCTGTTGCGATCAAATTTTTAAATCAAAAGTTCAAGCAACATAAGGATGCACGTCAAGCACTGAAGACGGAATATAAGCGTTATAAAATGTTACGTCATTCTAATATTATTAGCGTTAATGACTTGAATCGCACAGGCCATGATCTGTTTATGGTAATGGAATTTCTAAAAGGAATTTCATTAAAGCAATTGATTAAAGAGCATCCTGATGGCCTCACTTTTGAGGAGGCTAAACCGATTATTCAAGGCATGTGTGATGCACTGATTCATGCCCACGAGAAAGGCATCGCCCATTTAGACTTCAAACCAGAAAATGTTTTTTATGAGCCAACCGAGGGCGTGACAAAAGTCATTGACTTTGGTATTGCCAGACGTTTAGACGAAGCGCAGCGGGAGTTAACCGTATTTGATCCTGGAGAGTTAAAGGCACAAACAAAGTCTTATGCCAGTTATGAAATGATAATGAATTTAGAGCCTAAGCGTGAAGATGATGTTTATGCCTTAGCTTGTGTGACTTATGAACTGTTGTCTGGGCAACACCCATTTTATAAGGATGATAGGAAGAAAACGGCTGCTGAAGCTGAAGATGAAAATCTTTCTTTCATACCTATTAAGACTCTGGAACGTCAACAAAATCGTGCATTACAGCGGGCATTAGCATTACGTCGAAGGGACAGAACACAGACAGTAAGTCA
>Ga0233403_10000249_pt1 | contig 25392 bp, 37 predicted proteins | sample Na_oxic_1_MG_FD_179866 | JGI IMG/M metagenome (GOLD analysis project Ga0233403, IMG submission 179866) | Seawater microbial communities from Saanich Inlet, British Columbia, Canada - Na_oxic_1_MG | ecosystem: Environmental > Aquatic > Marine > Inlet | place: Canada: British Columbia | collected...
ATGAAATTTCCGGCATCCGATATAACCGTTATTCTTTCATTGCCCATTCTAAATCCTCTTGCATGGCTTCATATTGACGTTCTGCTAATTCAACCCAATCAATACCAACGCTTTCAATGGCATCGTTTCTGGAAATTTCATGGTTTAGATAGCGTTTGAGTGTGACTTCTCGCCATAAATGTTGTAGCCCAGCATATAAAGCCATTGTGATGATTTCAGCTTCCGGCTTTTTGATTTCATCAGTTAATTTATCTAAGTAAGCGCGTGTTGTTTCCATTAATTTTCTTCCCAATCTTCAATTTGTAACTCTTCAATTCGCTTAAATTCACGCGTATTATGAGTCACTAAAATGAGATTGTTGACAAGGGCGATGGCAGCAATTTGCAAATCATAAGGGCCAATTGGAGTCCCTTTTTTAGCCAATCTAGCCCGAATTTGAGCCATTTTTTGCGCGGCTTGACTATCAAAAGGTAATACTTTGAAGAGGTTAAAAAAACGTGCCAAGATAGCCAAATTATCTTCTATCCGTGAACTTCGATAAGCACCATAATAGAGTTCCGTTTGAACAACAGTACAAAGGTTGATATTTTTAGCAGGTGTCTTTGCTATTTTACGTGCAACTGACGATTTGCGATCATTTAAAAAACGGATACAAGCATTGCTATCTAACAGGAATTCCATCTCATTTCCTCTCGTTGGTCAAATTCAGTTGGCTGTTCACGTACTAAGGGTTCGCCTACCCAGCCCCCGGCGACTTCTTCAAAAAAGCCGGGAGGATAGCCTAATTCTTCAGGGGATTTGGATTCGGAAGTGACTGGTTGAATAGTCACTTTCACTTTTAAATTGGCTTCGTTCAGTGTAAAAGGCACTTTTAACCATAAAATACCATCTGTACCAATATGAGAATCTAATGTGAGACTTTGCATGATTTTTTTCTCCGTTGTTTGACTTAAATTTTTTGTTAAAATTAGAAGATTTGACTGGGTGTAAAAAAATCAACACTTCCAATTCCGTGTTAGGAAGTGTAGTGGGTATGTTCAATTGCAAATTGCCGTCTGCACCTATATGAGAACGTAATGTAATGTTTTGCATAAATTTATTTTCCTTAATTCATTTCAATCAACGAATGTATTGATTTGTGGTGGGCAAACAAAAAAACGTTTACCTACCCTACCCGGCTACTTTTGATAGTTGAGATTTGGAATGATGAGGTACCGCATAATTGGCTTCTACCGCATAAGGATTATCAAGTTGTTGCCTCAGCATCCAGGATTTCCATACCGACTAATTTACCGTTAATATCATAATCAAAAATAACGCCCTCTCTTTCTTCATCGCTTTCTTCAATCGGGCTTTCATTAAATAAAAGACGTAGGACATCAACTTCAGGATCGTAAGTGACTTTCATAATTGTTAATTTTATGGGTTCGATAGGCGGTAATGACGACCGCAGGTTCATTGTCATCGGCAACAATCGCACGTAAGAGAAAAGTTTTCCCAGCCTCAAATTCAACTTTGGATTGATAAGCTTTTCGATTATTCTTTTCTGAAACAATTTTGTTGTGGATGATTGAGAACCGTATTGAGCAAATCTAACGGGATATTTCTCCGCTGTATTTCGTCTTTAGCGTGTTGAGAAATTTTAAAGTTCATTGGTTTTACTATTGAAAGATTTTATGGTTTAATATCAGCAAGCGTAGGATGTACCATCAATCCATCATATATTTTCCAATAATGGTGCGTGGGACGCACCCTACGTTTTTTTGTTTCCTAACAAATGATTGATTTGTGGTGGTGCCATTTTACCCGACTAGGCGGCTAAACGTTTTGAATGTGAATGTGTTTGATCACCTATGCCCATTAACAGATTTTCAACATTGATATCCTCATCAATTTGCTCCCAATGAAGTCCACTGCCACCTCCACTCATTTCGTAGTGTTGGCGTTGCTCAGAAGTGGCATTAAGTAAACGTGGAAAATAGGCGAGTGGTACACCCAATTTACGTCCATCAATTAATTCAACCCACATCATGTCTGAATCAAATTCGATATTTTTTGCTAACGGTTTATGCGCCAAAATATTCATTCCATTTCCTCTTAATTAATTCTTGGTTTTGTTTCACAACATCTAAGAGTCCTCGTAATTCTGCTGATGACATTCCATAAGCTTCTGCCAGTCGTACTTCTGGAACTATCCAAAATTTAGCCACTGCCCCTCCTTTTCTGACATGGATATGACATGGTTCAAGTGGAATGCCTTCATTGGAAAAAAAGAAAAAACGGTACCCTTTGTGTCTAAAAATAACGGGCATATCAATTAACCTTTCATATCATTTTAAAATATTATTTCTCCAACAACAAGTTAGCAAGCTATACTCGCCAGTTTTTCTAACGAATGTATTGATTTGTGGTGGGCAAACAAAAAGACGTTTGTCCACCCTACCCGGCTGTTTCAGTCTCCCATTAGGGGTAGTAAGGGTGGCATACCCCTCTTCTATCTTGATTGGATGCGGGTTTCAGTCTCCCATTAGGGGTAGTAAGAAGAAAATCTTGAAAAGATAACGGAGTACAAAGATTTGTTTCAGTCTCCCATTAGGGGTAGTAAGTCAATTCAACAAATCGGTTTGCTGGTAGGTAGATCGTTTCAGTCTCCCATTAGGGGTAGTAAGGATTTTGAGTACCACAATATAAAGGAAGATTGCATGTTTCAGTCTCCCATTAGGGGTAGTAAGATTGCCATCGCATCCAAAACAATCTTCAGTTGGAAGTTTCAGTCTCCCATTAGGGGTAGTAAGCAGTGAAATATTTTTCTAAGATGGTGGCCATTTTTGTTTCAGTCTCCCATTAGGGGTAGTAAGACCTCTGACTTATTCTAGTGCAGGAGGGCGGAAATTTCCATACCACCATCGCCATGAGCTAAAGCTGGCCTGGCTAATAGCTAAAGTCCCCTAAAGGGGACTAACCGGGGTTTAGTCGGCTTTAGCCGACTTGAGCTTTGAGCCAGGCCAGCTTTAGCTCATGGCGGAAATGGTATTGAAACTTCCGCCCTCCTGCACTAGGAGTGTACCATCTTTACAAGTTTCAGTCTCCCATTAGGGGTAGTAAGTGAATATGCTGAGCCTCCCCGTTGGCGTGGGTGGATAGTTTCAGTCTCCCATTAGGGGTAGTAAGCAATTTGTCTGATTATTCAAATTCCGTGACAACCATGTTTCAGTCTCCCATTAGGGGTAGTAAGGTTGACTATTTAAGATTATACTCGTATAATGTTGCGGTTTCAGTCTCCCATTAGGGGTGCAAACTGATATTGAGTGGGCTGAGATAACTAAATATTTTCAAAGTTTCAGTCTCCCATTAGGGGGTGCAAACACACTAGAAAGCGGATTAAGGCGATAATTATAGGCCGCATAGTCCGGTAAATGGGGGAACCAATCACGTAAATGTCTCTGGGCTTAATCATAAATCGTCTTAATTTCTGTCTTTTGATCTATTACACCAAATAGGTCGTCTATTGTGAGAACTTCTTCATCGGTGAATTTCAAATGATGGTCATTTCTGATTCTCAGTAGAATTTAAGTTCTTTTTGATAAAGAAAGATAAAATGTTATCAATTGCATTTGCCAATCCATTTTTATGTCCCTTTAAGATAGTGATTATTTCTTTTCTAAAATATTCTATTATAAATTAGCTGTTCTAACTTTTGATTCACATTTAAGACCAGGAGAACCAAGTGCTCATTTTTATTATCAAAGCCAACGTATTGCCCGGTCAAGTGGAGGTTTTGCAGCGTCAGATGGAAGAGACGACGGCACGTATTAACCAGAATGAGCCTGGCTATGCGCTGTACCTTCACTTCAACCCCGACCAGACAATCGTGACGTTTGTAAACCTGGCCACTGACACTGACGCGTTGGCCAATCATTTTGCCGAGGCAAGCAAATATCCAGAGGCTTCTCAAAGGCTATTCAGCAGTATTCAGATAGTTTCCGTCAATGTTTATGGAAACCTAACGCCAGAGGCCGAAGCACTGTTGAGACCGATAGTGAGCCCGATCAATCTAGAGTATATCGCTCCCCAGAGTGGCACCTTTGATCGGCTGATCAGCTGATAACTCACTGAGGGAGAGTCCGAAACCAAGTTGTGGGTTCGGTCTTCGGGAGATGGCCAATGCTTGTCCATAGTCTCGGATCATGGCGACCCTCTCCCGGAACGGAAGGCGGATTTCAACTTCGCTTAGCCTTCCAGAATCGCTTTGAGCCGGGCCAGATTTAAAACGGTACCCTTTGTGTCTAAAAATAACTGGCATATCAATTAACCTTTCATATCATTTTAAAATATTATTTCTCCAACAACAAGTTAGCAAGCTATACTCGCCAGTTTTTCTAACGAATGTGTTGATTTGTGGTGGGCAATAAAAAGACGTTTACCCACCCTACTTTGCCAATATTTATTAATAATTAGCGGACTCTTCAATGACTTCTGTTATGCTTTTAGCGATATTCAAGGCTTCATCCGCTTTTTGGATAAGACTCTGTGCCGTTGCGGTGAATTGTTGAGTGCCTTCTATTTCTTGTTCAGTTTTATAGATGACATACGCTCTGTCAATTTGAAACTGAATCTCTTTTTGGGTTTGGGTTAATTGAGTGTGAATGCGATTCCATTTGTCAATGCGAGGTTGTGTCACTTGACTATGATCTGGAAAACGATTTTGCAATTCAGTCAATTTCTGAATTTTCGTGTCAACTTCACTAAATAATTGGGGTCAGAGTAAAATTAATTGATTATTTTGAAAGAATTGCTGAAATAATTGGGGTCAGAGTAAAATTAATTGCCTCGAAACACACAATAGCATTTTCCAATCAAACAAATTTTGTGGCTGAATGCGCTTATGTAAAGCACGCACATTAATTTTACTCTGACCCCAATTATTCCTACGACAAGCAAGCGTAGAAAAAGTGGGTTTCGTACCTCTACCTACCCTACAATTAACAGAAGCTACGCTGGTTATAATATATTCTCTCAAAATCAGAGGTGGAGAATGAAACATACTCTTGCTTCTTGAGGAGTCCACGCAATTTAAGATCATCAATTCGCTTCTGAATTTATAGAATACCGTCAGGTTCCTTTGATAATCGGTTTGGGGATTTCGCCGTTACGTATTACTTTGTTCAATAAAATCACTCAAAATAGTGACAGATAAACTAGAAACTCGACGAAAAACAACGTCATTGGTAATAAATAAGGTACAGCTAGCAACAAGAGCAGTTGCGGCATGTATAGCATCCGGTGTTTTTAAACCCGTTTTTGCACGAAACCGAGTTGCTTGTTCCCATATAGCTGTTGTGGTTGGAATCAAACGCACTTCATTTGCATTTAGGAGAGCGCGAAAAATATTTTCGAGCATGGTGTCATCATCTTGCAGTGGTTTAGTGAGCGTTTCTAACAAGGTGAGTTCACTACTCACAATTTCAAATTGATTCGCTTTGGCAGCTACCCACATTGGTTTTAATAGAGTATTGTATGGTTCAATCTTCTCCACACTGTAAATAAAACAATTAGCATCAAGATAGACTGAACCTGAAGTTGGAAGAGCTAACGTTCCCATGAATTACGTTCCTCTTTAATGTGAGCATCTACTGCTTCCGCAGTTTTGAACTGGCGTTGTCCGGGAGCTTCGGCAAGAATATCTAATACTGAACGGCGTTTAGTTGTTGGAAAATGGGGAAACACAATAAATATGTCTACCCATTCACCTACCGGAACTTTTAAATTATTAAGTTCAATTTTACCACCCGGTAGAATTGCTGTTTTAAGGTGCATTGCCGGTTGCATATTTGTTACCTTTTTAAGTTTAGTTTAAAATCAGAACAACTGTAAGGTCGGTAGAGACACGAATCCTTTTCAGATGATGGTAGGTTGTTTTCGCTTCGCTTGGATTGCGCTTTAGCTCTACCCACCCTACAATTAACATAAGCTACGCTGGTTACAATATATTCTCTCAAAATCAGAGGTGGAAAATAAAACATACTCTTGCTTCTTGAAGAGTCCACGCGATTTCAGATCATCAACCCGCTTTTGAATTGCTTGAATTTTTGATGCCAACTATCTTTTGGTGAAGATAACGCAACGGCATAAGATGTATCAAGAAAAATTTCATTTTTCATGTTGATTTTTTTCACCATACAAATAAGTATCAAGATTACTTGACCAATCAGGCGGCCCATCTAAATTGAGTGATAGTGCCGTATCCAAAAAAATATAGGCTTTTTGATTTTCAGGAGATATGCTTTCAATTGTCATTTTAACTTGTGTATTGGGTTCATAAGGTAACGGTTCATTCGGATGTAATACGCTACCATCAAAATGTGCAGTGAGTGTTTTAATCATTTTCTTTGATTTCCAATATTGATTGAATTTTATCAATGGATTTAAATTTGAATACATATACTATCAAATTTTAGGATAAAAATAGTTGATTGACAAAAACGTTATGACTATTTGCCACAAAAAATTCGGGCAAAGCGTTTTCGTCGACGGGGTAAGAGAGGATTTGCCCATTGTTATTAATCACGATTTCATCTTCGGCATCATCATCAGCGATATTGATATCGTTGCCATTAGAAATGATAAAATCAGAATGTGCTTTAATCGCTTCAATCAATATCCATTGTTTGGGATAGTAAATGCCTATGTTTTCCCATGTCATAAAAACTGTCCTTTCATGATAATGACTATAAATTTTTTTTTAGCACTTTAACATGGGGATAAGGAATTTAGAATAGGGAATCTCCATTTGAAATCCAAATATTTCTTTAATCCCATCATCAAAAAAAATTATCGTTAAAATTCTCTCATTTCATTTATAACAATCACAATTCATGTTGTGCCTTTCCGTTGCTTGGTTGATTGCTAATTAAGAAAAGTTTAAGATGATTAGCCAAATTCTCATGTATAATTCACTTTTATAGTGCTAAATCGTCGAACTCAAAAACGAGAGAAAATTTGCCCTTTAGCCATACCAGTTAATCTTTAATGAATAGACAATCAAAAAAGGTTGTTCAAAGAAAAATGCCCATACAATCATTTCTCGTTTTGGCGAGTTTGGAAAAAATCAATCCTCCTAACTTCCCTTTTTTAAAGAGGGGGACTCTCCGGGGGATTCCTCCCTTTGTTTTAAAGGGAATTTTTCTTTCTCTTAAAATTTAGGTCAAGAAAAAAATGGTAACTATTGAAATAGACGGCCAATCCTACCAAGCTGAACTCGGTCAAATGGTGATTGAAATAGCCGATGCTAACGGGATTGATATACCGAGGTTTTGTTATCATAAAAAACTGTCGGTGGCAGCGAATTGCCGTATGTGTTTGGTCGAGGTAGAAAGGGCCCCTAAGCCCATGCCAGCCTGTGCCGCGCCAGTGATGGATGGCATGAAAGTTTGGACGCGATCCGAAAAAGCATTAATGGCCCAAAAATCGGTGATGGAGTTTTTGCTCATCAATCATCCGTTGGATTGTCCGATTTGTGATCAGGGTGGCGAATGCGAATTACAAGATATTGCCGTCGGTTATGGTCAAGATGCCTCGCACTATAGCGAAGGCAAGCGGGTGGTATTTGATAAAAATTTAGGACCATTGATTACCACTGAAATGACGCGTTGTATTCACTGTACGCGCTGTGTGCGTTTTAGCCAAGAAATCAGCGGTCTCCAAGAAATGGGGGCCCCCGGACGTGGTGAACATACCAAAATCGGGACTTATATCGAAAAAAATGTCGCCTCGGAATTATCGGGCAATATGATTGATGTGTGTCCGGTTGGCGCATTGACCTCTAAAATATTCCGTTTTGCCGGTCGTGCCTGGGAAATGCAACAACATGATACAATAGCACCCCATGATGCCGTCGGTTCTAACATTTCAGTGCATCTTCGCCGCAATCAAGTGATGCGGGTGGCCCCGAAAGAAAATGAGGCGGTCAATGAAGTGTGGATTTCGGATCGGGATCGCTTTAGTTATGAAGGCTTAATGGCTAAAGATCGGCTAACGGCCCCGATGATTAAAATAGATGGTAGTTGGCAAACGACGGATTGGGAAAATGCACTGTCTTATGCCATCGACGGACTGAAAAAAGTTAGAAAGGCTGATGGCAGTGCCGCAATCGGGGCCCTGGCTTCATCCACCGCTACTTTAGAGGAACTCTATTTATTACAAAAGGTTATGCGGAGTATTGGCAATCAAAATATTGATCATCGTTTGCGTCAAGTGGATTTTAGTGATCAAAATGAGGCCCCGCTATTTCCCTATCTTGGTCAAGCGATTGCCGAGTTAGAAAAATGTGACGCGGCTTTAATCATTGGTTCGCATCTTCGCAAAGAACAACCGTTGCTCAATCACCGTCTGCGTAAAGCTACGCTACACGGTGCTAAAATAATGCTGCTCAATCCTATTGATTATGAATTTAATTTTCCCATAGCTGATAAAATCATTGCCACGCCTAGCACTTGGATAGCCAATTTAGCGGGGATTGCCAAAGTCTTATTGGAGACAAAATCCACCCTCATTCCTGCCAGTGTCGAAAAATTATTGAGCGATGTTTCTGTTGATGACAATCAACGCGCAATGGCGCAAGCTTTGCGTAATGCCGGTAAAAAACGGACCGTATTATTAGGCAATTTAGCAACGGCCCATCCGCAATTGGCCACGATTCGTACCTTAGCTGCCATTATTGCCAAATTGAGTGGTGCCATCTTCGGTTATTTGGGAGAGGCGAATAATACTGCCGGGGCCTCATTAGCCGGTGTCTTACCACATCGTGGCGCAGCCGGTGAGCCAATCAATACGCCAGGTTTGGATGCACACACGATGCTGACTCAAGGCATGAAAGGTTATATTTTATTAGGACTTGAGCCTGAATTGGATAGTTGGGATGGCGCGACAGCATTGGATAGGCTGAAAAAATCCGATTTTGTGGTATCGTTAAGTGCCTATTCAACGCCCACAATGGAAAGTTATGCCAATGTGATGTTGCCAATAGCCTTATTTGCAGAAACATCAGGTACTTATGTTAATGGTGAGGGCCGTTGGCAAAGTTTCAGTGGCGTGGTTACGCCTCAAGGCGAGGCGCGTCCGGCCTGGAAAATTTTACGAGTCTTCGGTAATTTATTGAATGTTGAAGGATTTGATTATGTAAGTTCTGAACAAGTCCGTGAGGAACTACGGACTTTAGTGGGTGATAAAATGCCTAATAACAGAGTTGGCTGGCAAATTCCAGCCACATTAACCTTTGATTCTGCCAACGAATTGCAACGTATCACGGAAATGCCGATTTATTCAGGCGATGCGCTAGTACGTCGGGCTACTGCATTACAAAATACCATAGATGCTAAAATAACCGCTGGTGTGCATCTCAATCAAAACGTTGCCGCTCAATTTGGCTTAGATAAAGAGGGTCAAGTCCAAGTCAAACAAAATGGTGCCAATGTGACATTACCCATCGTCATTGATAATCGTGTGCCAGATAACAGTGCCTTAATTTATGCGGGGCAAACTGCCAATTTGGCATTAGGCGCGTGGCATGGACCTATTGAGTTAAGTGCTTAATCAATTATCAATTATCAATTATCAGTTATCAGTTATCAGTTACCAGTTATCAGTTATCAGTTATCAGTTATCAGTTATCAGTTATCAATGCTCAATGATTAGAACGAAGTTGTGAACTTCGCTAGAAATCTCTCTTTAAAAACAATTTCTCACTTGACTCAAAACAAAGTCATAAAACTTCATTCCTATCATTGATAATTAATAATTGATAATTAATAATTGATAATTGATATAGCGTTTCCCGATTTGGTTAAATACAACCTTCCTTTGCGTTCCTGCGAAAAAAAGAGGGGATTAGGAGAAATTGTATTTAACCAAATCGGGAAACGCTATAACTGATAACTGATAACTGATAACTGATAACTGGTAACTGGTAACTGATAACTGATAACTGATAATTGATAATTGATAATTGATAACTGATAACTGGTAACTGATAACTGGTAACTGATAACGGAAATCATGGAAACTTTGATTTATTTAGGCCTCACGATAGGCAAAATTTTAATCATTACTGTACCCTTGATGCTGTGTGTTGCTTATTTAACTTATGCAGAACGCAAAATCATTGGCTACATGCAAGTGCGGCTTGGCCCTAATCGGGTCAATTTTTGGTCCGCATTACCCATCATTAGCAAAATGCGCGGTTGGGGACAACCGATAGCTGATGCGGTTAAATTGATGTTTAAGGAAATTATTATTCCTGACAAATCTGACCGTTTCTTATTTGTCATCGCACCGATGCTATCTATTGCACCGGCGTTAGCAGCATGGGCAGTGATACCCTTTGCCGATGGCTGGGTGTTGGCAGATGTCAATGCCGGTTTGCTATACATTCTCGCCATGACCTCTATCGGTGTCTATGGCGTTATCGTAGCTGGATGGGCCTCTAACTCAAAATACGCTTTTATTGGCGCATTACGCTCAGCCGCCCAAATCGTCTCTTACGAAATTGCAATGGGTTTTGCCCTCGTAGGCGTGTTAATGGCCAGTAGTAGTTTGAATTTAAGCGAAATTGTCTCTGCACAACAAGGCAGTATGATACATTGGTTTTGGTTGCCCTTGTTGCCCCTCTTTGTGATTTATTTTATTGCCGGGGTTGCAGAAACTAACCGGGCCCCCTTTGACTTAGCGGAAGGTGAATCAGAAATTGTCGCCGGTTTTCATGTCGACTATTCTGGGATGCTATTCGCGGTTTTCTTTTTGGCAGAATATGCCAATATGATTTTAATCGCGGCCTTAGCAAGCCTGATGTTCTTGGGGGGATGGCTATCGCCATTTGAAGGCATACCACTTTTAGAAAGCATGTTTGCTTGGGTGCCTGGTTTATTCTGGTTCCTTGCTAAAGTTGCGTTTCTTTTATTCTTCTTCCTATGGTTCCGTGCAACTTTTCCACGTTATCGCTATGATCAACTCATGCGCTTAGGTTGGAAAATATTTATTCCCATTACCTTAGTGTGGATAGTGGTGCTGGGCCTTATGATATTGATGAAACTACCCCCTTGGTTTGCATGAGGTAATGGCTATGAATGTGGTTAAAGATTACATTAAGAGTTTGTTTTTGTGGGAACTCATGAAAGGGATGAATCTGACGGGTAGGTATTTATTTAAAAGAAAAATCACCATACAATACCCTGAAGAAAAAACGCCCATGTCGCATCGTTTTCGAGGACATCATGCGTTACGCCGTTATCCCAATGGCGAAGAGCGTTGTATTGCTTGTAAACTCTGCGAAGCAGTTTGTCCGGCCTTAGCAATTACCATTGAAGCAGCTCCCCGCGAAGATGGTACTCGTCGCACTACCCGCTATGATATTGATTTAACTAAATGTATTTTCTGCGGTTTTTGTGAAGAATCTTGTCCAGTCGATTCTATTGTTGAAACCCGGTTTTTTGAATATCATGGTGAACAACGCGGTGATTTGCTAATGACTAAGGACAAATTGCTCGCTATGGGTGATCGGTTTGAAAAACAATTAGCGGCTGATAGAAGTTTAGATGCTCAGTATCGCTAAATTTTTTTTATCAGGAACAGAAATTAAATAACGGATTATTCATCTAGTGGCCCTCCCAGCCCACCGGGTTTTCAGATAATTATTTTTTAAAGAGCGAACCGACGTGTTCATCCTTTTTAGTGAAATTATTTTTCTGAAAATCTATAGAATAGGGGGGGAGGGCATGGTAAGTGATTTAATTTCTCTTCCTAAAAAGGACAATGCCATGCCATCATCTTTAAAGATTATCGTATTGGCAATAATGCTCGCCATATCGATGACAGCACAACCGCAAGAAGATGAAACGGAAAAATATTACGAAAGTGGTGCCTTGCAATTTCATTATAGTTATCGAAAAGGGAAATTACATGGGATTACCAAGGAACATTATGAAACAAGTGAACTTCGAGCGGAATACAATTATAAAGCGGGCCAATTAATTGCCAAAAAGGAATTTCGTCGTAATGGCGATTTAGAATATGAACTGAAGTACGAAGACGGTAATAAGTATGAAACCCAAATTGAATATTACGCAACCGGGGAATTATTTCGTCAACGGACTTTGGTAAATGGCAAACGTGAAGGATTAGAAATCGAATTTTATCGAAATGGCCAAAAAAAAGCAGAACGGAATTATGTCACGGGTAAAAAAGAAGGAAGTGCTAAGGGATACCATATTAATGGTAATTTGCAAGGAGATTGGAAATTTAAAAATGGAGAACCTGAATCTGCAACGCTTTATTACAGTACCGGCGAAAAGTGGTTAGTACACAAAGATTTTGATCAGAAGGGCCACTTGAACGGTAGCAGTAAAGAATATGATAAAAAAGGTAGTCTCATGGCCCTGAGATATTACGAAGATGACGAGATGGTCAAAAGGAGAAGACTTAACCGTTGGACACGATTTATCTATTCAGAATATACAATAACAATCGCTATCATACTAGTAGCTATTTTTGTATTAGGTCTATTCATGATGGAATTGAGCTCGCGTTTTAGAGAAAGACATTCTTGAGAAAGGGGGCAGGGGACAGGGGGCAGAAAAAGGAACCAAAATCAATTTGGGATTCTTTTTATAGATGTTCAGATAAATAATTTCCCGCTTTAAACCTGCCAAATTTTTAAAGCCTGGTAGGTTTCGCACTAACTATTTTTATGAACGTCTATAGGTTTATTGGGTGTCCCAAATTTATGTTACGCTACCCTGTCCCCTTTATCCTTGCTCATTTCCCCTACATTGGATTAACAACATGATAAAATTCATCTTCTATTTGTTTGCACTTATTTTAATATTTGCAGCAAGTCGCGTGATTACCGTCAAAAATCCAGTTCACGCGGCTTTATTTTTAGTATTAGCTTTTTTTTCCTCAGCAGCCATTTGGCTCTTATTACAAGCTGAATTTCTGGCTATTGCACTGATTTTAGTTTATGTCGGTGCCGTGATGGTACTGTTCTTATTTGTCGTTATGATGCTGGACATTAATTTTACCCAATTAAGAGAAGGCTTTGTGCGTCATTTACCCATCGCCGGTATTGTTGGTGCGTTGATTTTATTAGAAATGGTTTTAGTCGTTGGTACCTGGCATCAAGTACCCATGCCCGAAATCGCCGCAGACGCGCTACCTAATATTGAAGCTTTGGGACAAGTTTTATACACAGAATATGTGTATCCATTTGAAATTGCAGCCGTTATTTTATTAGTTGCAATGATTGCAGCCATTGCATTAACCTTACGTCCACGTCGTCAAACCAAAACCCAAAAACCAGAACAACAAGTCAATGTCCGTCGTTCTGAACGGGTTCGCCTTGTTAAAATGCCAGCCGAATCAAAGGAATAATTTGCTATGCCGGGATTACATGAATTTCTTGTTTTAGGAGCAGTATTATTTTGCATCAGTATTGCCGGGATTTTTCTTAACCGCAAAAACCTAATTATCCTGCTCATGTGTATCGAACTGATGCTGTTGTCGGTTAACCTTAACTTTATTGCTTTTTCCTATTTTAACGCCGATATTGCGGGCCAAATTTTCGTGTTTTTTATACTTACAGTGGCAGCGGCAGAATCAGCGATTGGTTTAGCCATTTTAGTGGTTTTATTCCGTAACAAAAATACCATCAATGTTGATGACCTTGAAACCATGAAAGGATAAGATTGGGATATCTTAAAATTCAAGCTTTTGGATTCCAAGGAAATATTTTGGAATCCAAAGCTTTTTAACTTGACAATGTTACAGAAGTCAATTGCTAAGTTGCGGAGGATTCAGTGGCAAACTATAGAATCTTCAGATAGAAATTGAGGTGGAGGATAGGATTTTGTTATGCATAAATTAGATATAACTCATGATGCACTGAATTTTACTAAAGGCTTACCTCCAAAACCGTTTAAACAGATTTTTACTGCTATTATGGATTTGCTAAAAAATCCAAGACCTCATGATTCATCTAAACTTAAAGGATATCCTGATTTGTATAGGAAAGATGTGGGTGAATATCGTATCATTTATAAATTTGATGATGAGACTGTATATGTCCTATTAATTGGTAAACGTAATGACGATGATGTTTACAAACGATTAACACGGAAATTAGCTTGAATCATCAACTAGCAATAATCTGGAGATAATCAATGAATATCAATGTCACCGAACTTGAAAATCGAATGGGACAATATATACAGGCTGTGGTTACGGAACCCATCATCATAGAAAAAAACGCCGGCTGTCCAACGGCAGTCATGATGTCATACACATATTATGAACGATTGAAAGAATTTGAAGATGCTTTTTGGGCAGCAAAGGCACTTGATGCTGAAAAAAGTGGCTATTTAGGAGACAACAGTCTGAGTGAACTGATGCAGATTAAAACATTGAAGGACAACAATGGTGATTGAAAATACGGGCTAAACAAGTCATGATGAAATGAGTCCAAACGCAGTCTTCGCTCTGCGACACTCAACTTCAGTTTATGTTTGATTCTTGAAATTCTAATCACAACTATAAAAGAAAAAGTGGATTATGTCATTTCCAAAACGAGAGAGGGATAATGATGAAAGATCATCTTAAAAAATCACTAGCCCTTGTAGATGAATGGCTAAAGAATGTAGATGATGAAGCTTTTTTGGCTGATTATTGTGAACTAGAAAAAAACTCTGGACCCACAATTAGTTCATTTATACAAGGGTTTACAACCATAATTCCCCATTATCAACGGGGTTTTAGTGTAGAAAGCATACCAAATGCCGGTAACGATAAGGAATTTATTTCCATCTTACCTATTAATGCAACACTTGACGAAACATCGTCGTTTGATGATTCCTCAGTATATAGTTTGGCCGCTTAAATCATGGATATTCGATTAGTGAATACCAAAGTGAATCAACTCCTTATCGAAGAAATTCCAGATGATAAAGAACTTTTTAATCTGGGTTTTTCTATCGGTTATAGTACCGAGAACGCCAAGGAATTTGTCGTCATATTCGATTTGGAGATGACTCATAGAAATAATTTTTTCTTTAAACTAAAATATCTTTCAACGTTTGAAAAAGATGAAAATATTGATGAGGCGTTCAAAGAATCCTCTTTTCCAAAGGTTAATGCCCCCGCTATTGCTTATCCGTTTTTAAGGGCTTATGTGGCTAATTTAATGCTAAGCTCAGGCTTTGAACCCTTTTTATTGCCAACCATTAATTTTACCAAATTAACCCCCGAAAAAACGCTTGGCGGGAATCAATCAGCGTACAAATAAGAAGTAAAGCATCAAGACATTCTACTGAACCATGTTTGAATTTTCAAACACCAAAATAGATTATTGGTCTTTTTTAATGTCATCCCACTTTTTTTACTACCCACTTGAAAACCATTATTTTCTTTATCATCTTCTCATTTTTTAAGTCATTTTTACCAAAGCTAAAGCTTTGGATTCCAAAACCCCAGAATTGGATTCGGAGTCCAAAGCTTTAGCTTTGGAAATTCTTAAAAAATCCGGTAAATAATTTCAATGAATTTTCTATAATACTTTGTTTTGTTAAATTAATTTGAGGACCAAAGATGCAAAACGTTTATCTGACGATTGTATTAGCTCCGCTTGTTGGAGCAATCATTGCCGGACTTTTTAAAGTCAGTCGAACCGTAGCTCATTCAGTCACAATTGGCGCAGTAGGGCTTTCTTTTATTTTATCAGCCATTGTCTTTTGGGATATAGTGATTGATGGTAATGGTGCTTTTAATAAAACGCTATATACTTGGCTAGTGGCCGGTAATATCCAGTTTGAAATTGGCTTTTTGGTTGACTCCTTGACTGCTTTGATGATGGTCGTTGTCACCTTCGTTTCTTTGATGGTACATATTTATACCATCGGTTACATGCACGACGATCCAGGCTATCAACGCTTTTTTAGCTACATTTCGCTGTTTACTTTTGCCATGCTAACCTTGGTCATGTCCAACAACTTCCTTCAACTATTTTTTGGATGGGAAGCAGTTGGTTTAGTCTCTTATTTACTCATCGGCTTTTGGTATACCAAAGAATCAGCCATTTATGCCAACCTCAAAGCCTTCTTAGTCAACCGCGTCGGAGACTTTGGTTTTGCATTGGGTATTGCCGCCGTATTGATGACATTTAATAGTCTCAACTACACAGAGGTTTTTTATACCGCTCAAAATGGGCAATATCAAGAAACCATTCAAATTTTTTCTGGTATCGACTGGTCAATGATGACCGTTATCTGTATTTTATTATTCATTGGTGCAATGGGTAAATCGGCCCAAGTGCCTTTGCATGTTTGGCTCCCCGATTCAATGGAAGGTCCAACGCCAATTTCAGCCTTGATTCACGCCGCAACGATGGTCACTGCTGGTATCTTCATGGTAGCGCGGATGTCGCCGTTATTTGAATTAAGTTCAACGGCCCTCAGTTTTGTGTTAATCATTGGGGCCATTACCGCCTTATTTATGGGCCTATTGGGATTAGTGCAAAATGACATCAAGCGCGTCGTTGCCTATTCTACGCTATCGCAACTTGGCTACATGACGGTAGCTTTAGGGGCTTCCGCTTATGCAGCCGGTATTTTCCACTTAATGACTCATGCCTTTTTCAAAGCTTTGTTATTCTTAGGGGCTGGTTCTGTCATTATCGCCATGCACCATGAACAAGACATGCGAAAAATGGGCGGACTGAAAAAATACTTGCCCATTACTTATTGGACCGCTTTAATTGGTTCCTTGGCCCTCATTGGCTTCCCCGGATTTTCTGGCTTTTTCTCCAAAGATGCCATTATAGAAGCAGCACATCATGCCTACGAAGCAGAACGTTTCGGGGCTGGTTTTGCCTATTATGCGGTCCTACTGGGCGTATTTATCACCGCCTTGTATACCTTCCGCATGTTTTTTATGACTTTTCATGGCAAAGAACGCATGGATGAACATACCCGTGAACACTTACATGAACCACCAAGAGTGGTCACTTGGCCACTAATAGCCTTAGCCATACCATCAATTTTTATTGGCATGATAGCGATTAATCCGCTGTTATTTGGTAGCTACTTCCAACAGGCCATTTTTGTAGAATCTATCCATAATCCATTTGCCGAACATATTTCTCATGGCTTCTTTTCGGATATTGTCCACTTTATCGGACATGCCTTTACACAGGCACCCGTATATCTAGCCTTTGCTGGTGTGGGTACTGCCTGGTTTTTCTATATGAAACGTCCAGACTTACCTAGTATGATTGCCGAACGCTTTAGCCTACTTTATAAAATACTGGTTGATAAATACGGCTTAGACCGCTTCAACGATTGGTTCTTTGCTGGTGGTTCACGTCGGATTGGTTGCGGACTTTGGGAAATGGGCGATGTCAAACTGATTGATGGCTTAATTGTCAATGGTTCCGCTAAATCGGTTGCGTGGTTTTCAGGCCAATTACGCCACATTCAAACCGGCTACTTGTACCACTATGCCTTTGCTATGATTATTGGCTTGGCTGTGCTACTGGGGGCTTTTGTGATTTATCCTTTCTCGTTATAATCTTCCTTTGTCCTTCTTGTTCCAACGCACCGGCGTTGGAACACCTACCATAACTACTTAATTATTTTTAGAAATTAGATATCACATCAACAAAGAGGTATCAATGGATATTTTAGCAGAACAATTAGATACCAAATTGCCTCATTGGGAACCTTATATTGCAGAACAAGTCAGGAATATCATCACAGAGATTATAGATTTAGCAGATCAAAATCTATTAGATGTGATGCGCTCAAAAATTGTCGAACAAGAGGTATTAGATTTACTTGATGAACCCTAAATATGGAGATATTTGGCTAGCTGATCTTGGCTTAGCAGCAAAAACACGTCCTGTTGTTATTGTCTCACGCTATGATCCTGAACCGCCACGCGCCTTGACTATATATATTCCTTTAACGACTCAATATAGAAATAGTGCTTACGAAGTTGTGCTTCCAAAGCTGAGATTTTTGAATCAAAATTCAGTCGCCAATGTACAAGGAATAGGTTCTTTACCAACTATACGTCTTGAACGTAAGCTAGGTGAATTGCCCAATGAAATTATGCTTAAAATTAAGCAAGCCATCTTATTTGCGTTAGATATGTAAAATGATCGCTAAAGTCAGGTATTTTGATCATCAATAACGATTTTTCTAGTTCCAACGCACCGGCGTTGGAACACCTACCATAACTAAAATTTGAAACTATGGGTATTATCTACGTTGAATTACTCTTGAGTAATCCCACACAACCAACTCTTAAACCAATTAAGGTAACGGCCATTGTGGATACGGGAGCAATAACCCTCTGTATTCCTGAACACATTGCGATACAACTGAAATTAGAAGAAACCGAACAACGTGAAGTGACGACGGCTAATACCAAATCGCATCTAGTACCTTATATGGGACCCATTAAAATCAATTTTTTTAGGTCGTACCTGCTATACTGGTGCCCTCGTTTTAGGCGACACCGTTTTAATAGGATCCATCCCGTTAGAAGATATGGATTTAGTCGTTTCACCCAGGGAAAATACTGTAACCGTTAACCCTTTAAGTCCAAATATACCCTCTGTTCTTGTCAAATCGCTTTCATCAAAATAAAAGGGATGAATTTTCAGGTTCCAACGTGCCAGTATTGGAACTATCAAAAAATAGGAAAAATTAATGAGTTCTATTCTAAATCTATTGGTAAATTTATTAATTGGAATTGGAAGCATCTTTATTGCTTTGGCAGTTTACAAACTTTCAAGACAGAAATTGAGAGAACTATGGCTTGAAAATTTCGGAGAAATTCACACAACGTTTTGGAACGACAATGATATTCGGGAAATACGCTATTGCATTACTTATGACGAAGCTTATGAACCATTGAAGGCCGTTTTATTACACAGACGTTCAATTTATGAAAATGTGGATGAAAATCAGAAAAGATTAGAAAAAGATGAATACGTCCTTTTAGATAAATTGGATAAATTTCTCAATCTTTTGGAAAGAGCTATCAATATCCGTCCTGAATTGGATAAATACAACGATCTGTGGCGAGCTCTGTTTTTTCAGTTCTGGTTGCAAAAATGTTTTGATAACAAGGATCGTACCGAGCTTACTTGGTATATACAAACATTTTATGAAAACTTGGAGAAAGTCAGCAATGAATTTAAATAATGTAATATCCGTTTTTTACGAGCTATGAAACTATATGCAGTTCGCCTAAATCCCGAACAAATTGATGAAGTCTATAATATTGTCAAAAAATGCGGACAGGATATGAAGAAACGCTTTGGGTTAACGCATTGGAGTCCAACTTATCCGGTTGAAGAAATGCGTAAACACGCCGAAAAAAAAGAGGTATATGCTGTCAGAGATAAAAACGCTGAGAAAACAGTTGCTACTTTTACTCTTGATACTCAGAGTCTAATTCAATACCATGATAACTATTGGTCTGACCCCTCACATAAAGCGTTATATCTAAACAAATTAGCGGTTTTGCCCGAACATCAGGGAAAAGGAATCGGTTTTTGGTGTATGAAAGAGATTGAAAGATTAGCCAAACTTAAAGGAGTTTTGGCTATTCGTTTTAATGCACTTACCAAACATAAATTGTTAATAAAATTCTATCATTGCAAATTAAATTACAATATTTGTGGAATGGTAGAAGAAAACGATCCTTGGCAGGAAAATAAGAAATGGAAGTCACTTGTTTTTGAAAAACTGATATAAATGTAAAGTGTAAGATGGGTTTCACGATAGCAAAATCCATCACCCACTTTACTTTTTGATGACAACACAAAAAGGATACCGCTATGTTATCTGATACCCAAGTATTTGAAAAAGTGATGTTTGATATTAAGCGACTTTCACCTGAAAAGCGTTTACTAATCATTAAATTGACTTCTGAAACTTTGCTTGAAACAACCAAACAATCCAATACCAATTTAAATTTTACCTTGCTACCTTATGGAAAATATCGTGGTGAGAAAACAACATCATTAGAAGATTTTAAAATAGCACAATGGCAACCCACTGATGAATATCTCAACAGTTTCTGATGCAATTGTAGATACACATGCACTCATTTGGTATTTACAAGCGGATAAAAAATTAGGCGTACAAGCCAAAAATATTTTGCAAAATCCTAATAGTCGATTGATTTTACCATTAATTGTACTTGCCGAAGCACAGATTATTATCTCCAAAAATCGGACTAATATCACGAGTTTTTCCGATTTATGGCAAGATATCAAAGCCGATAAACGTATAGAAATCTATGAAATTACTTTAACGTAGTTTACAACCAGATGCCCAAAAAGTACCGGAATTACACGATCGCTTGATTGTCAGCACTGGACTCTATCTTCAAGATTTAGGGCATCAAGTTGTTATTTTAACAAAAGATACCCAAATTTTAACAGCCAATGTCTTACCAGTTATTTGGTAATTTGCTCTTGTTACAACGCACCAGCGTTGGAACACCTACCATAACTAATTGATTTTAAAATGATAGCTGTTCAGAAAAAATAGTGACTGCAAAACCTCGACTGTTTTTTGGGAAAAATTAGAAGATTGGAGAATATCATGACAGAACAACTTATTTTCTCGCAACTGTACCAATTGCCTGAAAACTTAAAATGGGAAGTGTTACATTATATTGAATTTTTAGTTAAAAAACAGACAGAACAAGACATTATGGTGAAAAAGTCGAAACCAAGAACTTTTGGCAGTGCTAAAGGCAAATACCAACTCGCTCCCGATTTTGATGCGCCATTAGAGGATTTTAAAGAGCATAAGTCATGAAATGGTTAATAGATACACAGACATTTTGATAGGATAATTGTTTCACAAGCGATTAAGGATTTTTAGGAAGGAGTGGCGCGGGGCTGCGGTTTGCTTTCATAGGCATCCATGCTAAATGAAGCCCTGGCCCAGCCACGCCACCGATGATTGTGCAAAGAATAGTCCGGTGTCCGCGTTTCCTCGCAAGCTCGAAAATCGCTCTCCCATAAGACTTTCCGCTGGGGTAAAGCCTTTTTGCCTTCGGCAAAAAGACCCCAGCTATCTGGGACTACTCGCCTTCCTTGGCTCGCAGCGAATGAAATTGTAAGGGACAAAGGATGCCCCTACGCTTTCTGCAAGAATATTCATCCACACAGTGAGTTGCTATGGTAAAAAATATTATCTCCTTCACAAACCAAGAAAAAGACATTGCACAAAAGATAAAACTTCTCAAAGAAGAAGCCGGTTCACATTCTCCAAGCATTTATACAATAGCTGAAAAATTGCCACAACTGAACATAACAGTTGATGCTTGTTTTTTGTCTAACCCTTATGCCACCGATTTATTTTTGCAATATTTTACCGAAGAACTCATTAATAGCGGTAAAATAAAAGAAGTGTTAGAGTATTATCCTTCTCAAAATCAAACGATTGCTGGGGTTTTAGCAAAGCATCTCAATGTATCCCCAACCAATATTTTTGTGGGTAATGGTGCAACAGAAATTATTCAAGCGGTTATACATAATTTCACCACCGAAAAAATTGTTGTCAACATTCCAACTTTTTCGCCCTATTACGAATTTGTCAAAGATGGGATCGAAGTTGTCTACAATAAGCTTGATAAACAGGACCATTTTGTCTTAAATATTGAAGATTATATTCGGCTTGTTAAAAGGGAAAAGCCGGATACCATTGTCTTGATTAATCCCAATAATCCAGATGGGGGATATATCAATCTTGAACGTATGAAATACCTCGTGCAAAAATTAAGTTGGGTTAAAAATGTCATCATTGACGAAAGTTTCATCCATTTTGCCTACGAAGAAGAGGTAGAATACAACTTAAAAAGTTTAATCGAAATCAGCCAACAATTTCCCAATTTGGTTCTGATCAAAAGTATGTCCAAAGATTTTGGCATTGCAGGTATTCGTGCTGGCTATGCTATTATGGATGAACATAAAGTAAATCACTTGTTGAAACAAGGCTATTTGTGGAATTTATCGGGACTGGCTGAATATTTTTTCCGGCTTTATGTGCAACCGGATTTTTTGAGAATGTATGAGCAAGTTCGGATTTCCTATATTCAGTCCACGCAACAATTTTTTTATAAACTAGCTAAAATAAAGGGATTGAAAGTTTATCCAAGCATGGCAAATTTTGTTCTGGTTGAGTTAAACAATGGCATTCTAGCCACTGATTTTACCGCAAAATTGTTATTAAAATACGGCATCTACATTAGAAATTGTGCTGATAAAATCGGGCTTGATGGGCAATTTGTCAGAATTGCTTCAAGGACAACTCAACAAAATGAATTGGTTATGGATTGCATAACCGATTTGTTTCAAAATACAGGATACCCTGAGAATCTATTCTCATTAGGGACAAAGCAGTAAATAAAATACATGTTTTGAAAAAGAGATTCTTACAAATACTAGATCGAATCGATCTAGTATTTTTTGAGAGTGCGTAAGTTATTTTCTGCGGCATCCCTTTGTTTGAAAAAAATTTATGGCTATTCTCTTGCTAATGTCAATTTGTTTGAAAAACAATTTATGGATATTCTTGCTAATGGGAATGTTGTTGTTTAGGGACAGCGTAGAAAATAACTTATCGCCAAAAAAACCGAGGTATGATTGGTATGTTACTGGATGTAGGGATTTTGACAGGTATCTATATTGGAATAAGACTCTTTGAAAATTACAACGGCAAAAAACGGCAAAATAGTAAAAACGGCATTGTTAATCCCGTGGCAAAACCTCAATGTTTCCCGGTAAGTATTCCAACCGATAAAAATATTGTCAAAAGCTCTCCAAAAATTGCCGCAGTCGATACGTTGAAAAAAAAACGCGATCATTATTTTTTAATAGGAAATGCCCTAAATTTAGGGGTAGCAACCATAAGACAATTTATTTATCCGCCTATCGCACCATTAAGCATCGCTCTTTTTAGTTATACCCTTTTCCCTGAGTTTAAAAAGGCTGAAGAATTGGTTAGGGACAGAAAAATCGGGCATGAGATATTATCGGTTGCTTTTGAAATCATCGGTCTTATGATGAATCAATATGTTCTTGTGGCCTTAAATAATTTATTTTATTATGCGAGTAACAAAATTATAGAAAAAACCCAAGATCACTCTAAAAAAATGCTCATCAATATATTTGAGCAGTTACCCACTAAAGCATGGGTTTTAAAAGATAATGTCGAAATTGAAATTGCGCTTGAAGAACTTCAAGTCAATGATATTGTTATCGTGAATACTGGCGAAGTTATTCCGATTGATGGCGTTATCACACAAGGGATAGCGATGATTGATCAACATGCTTTAACCGGTGAATCTCAGCCAGCGGAAAAAGAGTTTGGAGATCAAGTGTTTGCTTCTACAGTAATCATTACCGGTAAAATCTCAATTAAAGTTGAAAAAGCCGGAAGTGAGACTATTTTCTCTAAAGTGCTCCAAATTTTAAATCATTCGATTAAGAGTAAAACGCATCTCCAATCACGAGGCGAAAAATGGGCAGATCAAGCTGCTTTGCCCTTTTTAGGCTTGTCTGCATTGACATTAGCTCTATTAGGCCCTTATAGTACGTTAGTCATCCTTTCAAGTACGTTTGGATATCGGATTAGAATCCTTGCACCACTGGGTACACTTAACCATCTTAACTTAGCCTACCAAAAGGGGATTCTCGTCAAAGAAGGACGTGCCCTTGAAAATTTGACTCAGGTGGACACCTTCCTGTTCGATAAAACCGGGACATTGACCATGGAACAGCCTGAAGTGGGGCGCATCATTATTTGTGGTGACTATGATGAACATGACATCTTAATTTATGCGGCGGCGGCAGAGCGTAAAGTAGCGCATCCTCTTGCCAAGGCGATTCTGAAAAAAGCTGAAGAGTCCAAACTGATTTTGCCAGAGATAGAGGATTCCAAATACCAAATGGGTTACGGTATTACGGTGAGTTTTAACCACAAAGTGATCCGAGTGGGTAGTTCTCGCTTTATGTCGATGGAAGGCATAGCACTTCCTGAACCCATCAAAAAAGCAATGGCACATTCTCATTTTCAAGGTCATTCCATAGTCATGGTTGCTGTCAACCAGAATCTCGTTGGTGCGATTGAGCTAAAGACTGTGGTACGCCCAGAAGTGAAACAACTGATAACGGGGTTGCGTCAGCGTGGCATCAAACATCTCGCCATTGTATCAGGCGATCAAAAACAACCCACCCAACAACTGGCGACACAGTTGGGCATGGATAGCTTCTACTCTGATGTTCTTCCACAAGACAAAGCGAAAATTGTCGAACAATTGCAGAAAGAAGGTAAATCAGTGTGTTTTGTGGGAGATGGTATCAATGATATCATTGCCATGAAAAAAGCTGATGTTTCCATTTCTTTAAGCGGTGCCTCATCCATTGCTACTGATATTGCTCAGGTTATTTTTATGGATGGAACCCTTTCCCATCTCACTTGGCTATTTGATATTTCAACCCATTTGAATACCAATTTGCGAAATAGCCTTATTATTACTATGATACCCGCTGCAATGGGGGTTGGAGGCACTTTTTTAATCAATATGAAGGTACTGACTGCTATTCTCTTAAAAAATGGTTTCTTTTTTATTGGGATAGGAAATGCAATGCTTCCTTTAAGAAAAGAGGAGAAAAAAAGCTCTTTATAACGGTTTGGGGGGAGTAGGATTTAGTTGATCTCTATGTGCTGATACCAAAAGGTTATGTAACCAATTGTTATGATAACGATGCTGATTTAAACGGGCAAAAGGACTTTGCCAGCCATTATATTTTCTGATAGTAACTGCTGTAGAAGGTGCAAAATTATGAATCAGAGCCCAAGCTCTGATAGTGAGTTGTGCTTGTTGTTTCGTTTCCTGCGCTGCGAGCATGGATGCGAGTAGTCGAAGAATGCCATGCATTTGCTGGCAAATGCATTACGGCGGAGAGTCTTATGGGAGAACGATTTTCGAGCTTGCGAGGAAGAGTGGACACCGGACGAACCTGAGCAAACATCTGTGGCACGGCTGGGCAAAGGCTTCCAGACAGCATGGATGCTCATTTTGCAACTCTTTGCCCCGTGTCACTCATTAAAAGGTTTGAAAGAAGTGATAGGGATTAAAGATGGAAAAATCACCCATATTTTTCCTTAATTTTTTATAAATCAAAGAGTGATAAGTATGGCATTAGATTACTATTTAATTATCCAAAATCACAATAACGAAATCGAACCTCGTCAAGTTATAGAATCCTTAACATCAACCTTTTCTCTTCAACAAAATCCACTATCAGACTTTAGAATAGCT
>Ga0233403_10000250_pt1 | contig 25386 bp, 18 predicted proteins | sample Na_oxic_1_MG_FD_179866 | JGI IMG/M metagenome (GOLD analysis project Ga0233403, IMG submission 179866) | Seawater microbial communities from Saanich Inlet, British Columbia, Canada - Na_oxic_1_MG | ecosystem: Environmental > Aquatic > Marine > Inlet | place: Canada: British Columbia | collected...
AGTCAAACGTAAAAATGGGCATTTTATGCCGCTCTCCTTGTTTGGTGATGCGATGAAGAAAGTGACTAACATTGTTTTAAATTTAATCAATAATAACAATACCATCGCCAATTGGATATTTGTTTCGGGAATGGAGCGAAGCGGATTTCCCGAAACTCTTATATAGGTTTCGGGAAATCGTACCTCATTCCCGAAACAACAAATTTTGATATTGGCGAAGGTATTGTAATAATAGTGCCGTTTTATTAATTGATGAAATTGAAAATGGAATACATCACACCGTACAAGAAGCCTTTTGGGTATTCCTGTTTAAATTAGCCACCGAATTTGAAGTACAAATATTTGCCACTTCTCACAGTGCGGAGATGATTCAGGCGTTTGACAAGGTTTGTTTAATGTCGGCACCTAACGGTGCCTACTTTGAATTAAGGCGTAACCCAAGAACCGGTAATATTGTCGGGACAATTCATGAGCCTGACGTTTTAGACTATGAATTAAAACATGAAAAGGTGTATCGTGGTGAGTAATTTACTAATTGTTGAGGGCAAAAGCGATTTGCCCTTTGTTAAAGCGTTGACAAAACATCTCAATTTGTCCAATGTTGAGTTTGGTATCCCAATCTGCAAAATAGATGACTATGAATGTCTACAAGGAGAGGGGAGGAAAACAATTAAAGTCTTTAATCAACGATATAAAAAATGGCAGAAAAGAAATCCGTAAAATCGGTATCATACTGGATATTGACAAAAACGGTTTAAGACAACGCATTAAGTTTGTCAATAGCCAATTAAAACAACTCAAGTGTCTTTTAGGTAAACAATATCGTATTGTAGAAGCGGGACAGTTTATACCATTAACGGTGCCTACAGATGATGAAGATGATGAGGAGATTCTCATAGAATTGGCTTGTTATTTTATGAATGTTGAGGGCATTGGAGAGTTAGAAACCGTTTTGAAAGCGATAAAGGCAAAAGAATCTTTATATGCGGATTGTTTGCAAAATTGGCGAGATTGTCTCAAAAGCCACAACCAAGAGATAAGTGAGAAAATTTTTGATAAGCTTTGGCTACATTATTACATAAGATATGACACTTGCTCTAAAGAAGAACAAAGGTTAGCTGGTTATTCTTGTGATGTTAGAAAATTAGATTATGTCTTTAAACCAGACATTTTCAATTTTGATCATGAAGTTTTAAATGAATTGAAGGCGTTTCTCCGGATGTTCAATTAAGGTGTTTTCTGGTTCCCAAACGCCGTGAAGGAATCCATTACGGGACGCGAAGCAAACCGCGATGCGGAGCATCGCAACCGGCATTCCCAACCAGAGGTTGGGAACGAGAAATCGTCGGTGTCGATAGTTTAAAAGTCATGGATGATCTATTCACCCTACCTTGATCAATAGCCATAATAAAGTTTACCTCTTGGAGTTAGTGGTCCTACTCAGAGCATCTTAAAATTATAGTGGTTATAAAAGGAACCCAAATTTCAATAAACAATTAACTTTACAATGTCAAACTACCGCTTGGGGAATTTCAGAAACCGGTTGTGCTGCCACCGGTTGCCAAGCCAAATTGAAAACTCCCAACAACCTGAGCGATAAGAAAAGGTAGCGTTTACAAAGGGTTGTTAGGCTAACCTGATTAAGTGATGATGGGCCAGTCTGTTCTCTTCGGCCCAGAACATCCCTTTGAGCGACAGAAACCGCCAGCCCAAAGGTTGTATTGAGACACATCGTAGGTATCGATAATTTAAAAGTCGTGGATGGTCTAGTCACCCTACTTTGATCAATAATCATAATGAAGTTATCCTCTTGGAGTGGTCCTACTCAAGACATCTCAAATTATTATTGTCATGGCGGGCATAGAAGGAGCCCAAATTTCAATAAACAGTTAACTTGACAATGTCAAATTACTGCTTGGTGGGTTTCCGCAAAGCTCCTACCCACCCTACAAATTATTTAAATGTGACATTGTCAAATTAAACAATATATATTATGTCAGTGTTTGGAATTAGTACCTTTCTATGCATGCCACCACTAAATTTAATAATCTTCTAATACTAAGGAATGAGGATTTAATAATTTCCAAAACTTGAATGTCCAAACCTGCCAGGTTTTTAAAACCTGGCAGGTTTAATTCAGAATTTTATTGAATCCTCATTCCTAATAATAACTTAATTTTTGGGATGGAATTACGAGTTAATGATAGACAGCTTCTTTTTTCTTAGTCATACTTACTCACCTCTCACCAAAAAGGTAACTAAATAAGGCCAAGAATCAAGATAATTCACTTTCCGTTGATAACTCATAGGAGTTGCAACTGGACTTCAGGATGGGCTGTCTCATCCGGTCGGCGACAACGCTCAAGCAAAATTGGCTTCACCTTCGTGAAGGGAAGCCACCGATGTAGCTCTTTATCATGTAACCTTGCTAGAACATTGACCGCTGCATTCTGGTCCGCTTGCATAACCGCCCCGCACCCTGAGGCACAGTGAAACTTGTCCCCAGTGCGTTTGCCGAGGCATCCGCACTTTGAACACGTTTGAGAAGTATATGCCGCATTGACCAGCTTTACCCTAGAACCTCTTCGGGAAGCCACTATATCAATGGCCGAAGCCATCAAACCTTTTACCCAACTGCTTAATCTGCGATTGGTATTTTTACCTAAATTCTTTGAGTTGAAATTTTTGGTTAAATCTTCACAAACGATTGTTTCGGCTTTGTCAACAACACGATTAACTGCCGTAAAAACAATGGTTTTGACCAATGCTTGACGTCGCTGTTTACGCCTCTTAAGTTTTTTTCGACCTAAATTGTGCTTTATAATTCTTTTGGCTTTTTTAGGATTTTTGTGCTGCAACTTATCCAAAACCGCTTTTATTTTATTGCGCCTTTGGTATTTGATCGATAAAGAATCGGATTCTTTTGATAAAACATCGCCAAAATCTTTACCATAAAACTCACCTTCTGAATCAACAAAAACTTCAGTATAACCCTTATCTATGCCAATTTCCTTATTGCCACAAGTACGAAAATCAGTGTTGTCTATTGTGTAATGAATTTCAACTTGACCTTCACGCAGAATTAACCTAATTTGTCCGGTTATGGAATAATTGCTTCCTATAGGAATCGCAATACGTTTACCTCTTTTTAAGCTAATGACTTCAATGTAATTTTTACCATTATATGAGAAACACTTATAGCTGCCTGGTTCTAAAACCATTTGATTAAAAGTGTGATTTTTACCATGTTTCCAATATTTTCGCATTAATCGGCGCAAATAAGAATTATTCATCCAAACGGAGTCATTTTTTAGCTGTTTAAATAATTCTTGAAGCAATTCTTTGTCATCAATATTTCTAAAAATGTGGCGTACAACTTGATCGATAGCGGCTTCTCTGTTGGCTTTTATATCATCTAAGGCATCGGATAATGTTGCTCGCCAAATTCGTTGCGGTAAGTTTTTCATAAGTCCATCAGCAATCCACCCATCACGTACCGGACGAAATTTAGCACCAAGCCCGCTAACTGAGCCATAACTTCGCCAAACTTTAGTACGTACTGAACCGCAACGCTCAGCTATTTCATTCAATGCATCATATTTAGCTTGGTTGATATCAAGGCTCAAAATAATTCTGGTGACTTTTTCAGCTTTTTTCATTGTCGTTAAAGGAAATATAATGGTTTATCAAAAACATATTTTAGGATGCGTCGCCTACTATACACTTTTAAAAAAGAATGTCAAGTTTTTTTGAAATTTTTTAATCAACCCATTCAATTTCTTGGTTAAATGGGTAAGAATGATTAGAAGTGAGATCGATCTCAAGTGCTAGACGCAGCACCTTAAATGATTTTGATGGGGCACTTAATTTATGGCTCCCATATAAAAATTATTTATGATGGCTATACACTAAAATTTAGACAGTGATCGTTTTAAAGTCAAGGCGACATTCCAAATTTTGGCAAAATAATTTAAAAAATTAGATTTATCAATAAATTATATAATTATATTTATGACGACGAAGGGCAACCACAAGGAATTGCCCCTACAAGAATAATTAATATTGTAGGGGCAATCCTTTATGGTTGCCCTTTTAAATAGTTACCTATATTCTTGCCATAGGTATCCTACGGTACTTTCGCTTATTTTTTGACCTTAATTGGTTTATAAAACCATACTATATTTACGAATATTTTTATCCAAAATATTTCCAATTGGTTATTTATTTTATAGAAATTACGCGGTAAATAATTAAGTACAATTCAATGATCAAGTTTTCTAACACTTAACAAGAACTACAAAGATTGCATATAAACAAAGATAAGACTCAACTCTTCAAAGCCGGCGGATGAGGGCATGATGTTTATTGTGGCTGCCAAATTATTGCCTTACTCAGTTTGGTTCTTTATAATACACATTTTCACGGTGTACTTTGTTTTCTAGGGGGATTTAAATATGTACCAATTTATAACAACCATAAGGTTTGTCATTGGCTTGATGGTGGTTATGTTGCTGAATGGCTGCACTACTCGCCCTCAATATTCTATTCAACCAAAGTGGACGACGGAAAGTTATTCAAACAACCAATTAAATAACCAATTTTCCGGTTTTCATACCGTTGAACGTGGTGAAACTTTATATAGAATTGGGATGCTTTATGGTATTAGTTACCAAGAAATCGCAGCGGTGAATAATATTTACCCACCTTATCTTATTCAACCCGGTCAAAGTCTGCAAATTCCAAATGCAAGAATAATGCGGTAGATCATTCAGTTACGTTCAATGGCTCAACCATCTCTTAAATAACATTGTCTAAATAATAAAGGAATTAATAATTTTAAAATGGAAGTTAGTTCTCATTATTTGGAACTGTTTACCCCATCTAGTATTTTGTCAAAGTCATATTAACCGGTTTGGAGTACAAAGCTTTAGCTTTGCAAGACCATGCACAAAGCTAAAGCTTTGTATTCCAACTGATAGCACTGGCACAACTTTCGGTATTTTTAAAGTTTCAGACGGGGTTGCAAACCCTGTCAGGCTGTCAGGCAAAAATAGTTTAATTCGTAAAGGTAACAAAATTCGTAGGACGATACCATGAAAATTTTCAAGGAATTTAAACCATGCATTGGCTTATTACATTTGCAACCAGAAGGTTCGTTATCAGCTTGAGCTTGATAGTGGTTATTTTGCTGAATGGTTGTGCTAATTTTGCAACGACAGAAAGGTTGCCATCAGAACGTTCTGCAAACGAACGATATCCGGGTTTTCATACCGTTCAGCGCAGTGAAAACTTATCTATGATTGCGAAGTACTATAATAGCGACTACCGGGAAATAGCAGCCACAAATGGCATTTCCTCCCCCTATATTATTCACCCCGGTCAAGTTCTGAGAATTCCTAATGTTAGTACAATACCTCATTATGATAGGGATGTAGGGGTAGATATTAAGCGTCGCAAATTTAAATATCCAACCAGTGTGTATGGCTTAGCCAGCAAACTGTTATTTTCTTTCTTTAAATGCTTCTAAAAAATAGTTTTCTAAACTACACTTTTAAGTCAAGTGTATAACCTTGAAAAATAATTATGACAAAATTTGATAACGAAAAAACGAGCTTGACTGATATGAACTTAAAGACAGAACTCTCTTGGGTGAAACGGTTGACGGCTTCAAATATAACTACAAGGATTGCATATAATCAAGGATAAAAAATCAAAGATAAAATTCAATTTATCGTTCTTGGTGTTGTCTCACTCTAATCCCTTATTATAAATAATCTTTGTCGTTGCTTTTAAATCCCTTATTATAAGCAATCCTTGTAGTTTTCACCGGTTAATTATCTTGACAATGTCACATTACCCAAATCATGCTTGCTCTGGTTTGGGCGAGTTTTAGAAATCCGATTTTTGCCAAAAATCGGATTTCTTGAACGATCGATTTCAATGTGACATTGTCAAGTTATGAAGACGCAAAATAGTCACGGGTAAGTTTAAATATCACCGGGCTGAGTAATAATAAAGCCAACAGGTTGGGAATTGCCATCAAAGCGTTGAGCGTATCTGCCACTAACCAGATGAAATCTAACTCACCCATCGCGCCAATCGGCACCGCCACTACCCATAACAACCGAAATGGAACGATAGATTTGAATCCAAACAAATATTGCACACATTTCTCACCATAAAAACTCCAACCTAACAGGGTAGTGAACGCGAATACCGCAGAGCCAAAAACAACTATATAGCTACCAAAATTGGGCAAAGCTTTTTCAAAGGCGGCGGATGATAAGGATGCTCCACTTGCGCCACCATCTATCCAAGCCCCGGATATGATAATCACTAAACCAGTTATGCTACAAACAATAATTGTATCAATAAATGTCTCTAGCATAGCAATAACACCTTGTTGGACGGGGCTGTTAGTACGAGCTGTAGCTTGGGCTATTGGGGCACTGCCTAAACCGGCTTCGTTGGAAAACACTCCACGAGCCACCCCAAAGCGAATGGCTGCCCAAACTGCCGCACCGGCAAAACCGCCGGTTGCGGCTATGGGAGTGAAAGCATGAGTAAAAATAAGACTTAAAGCATCTGGTATTTTATCCGCATGAATTGCCAATATAACTAACCCACCGGCTACATAAGCAATTCCCATTATTGGTACGAGCTTACCGGCGACTTCGGCGATCCAACGAATACCTCCAATCAATACCATTCCTACTAATATGGCTAACATCACCCCGGTTACCCAAGTAGGTACATTAAATGAGGATTCCAACACATCTGCAACTGAATTAGCTTGCACCGTATTACCGATGCCAAAACCGGCTATAGCCCCAAACAGGGCAAATACGGTTCCCAACCACGCCCAATGGCTTTTTAAACCATTCTTAATATAATACATGGGACCACCGATATGATCACCGGCTTCATCTTTCTCGCGGTAATGCACAGCACATACGGCTTCAGCATATTTGGTCGCCATTCCAACCAAAGCAGTACACCACATCCAAAATAACGCGCCGGGGCCTCCGAGAACAATTGCAGTTGCTACCCCAGCAATATTTCCAGTGCCTATAGTTGCTGACAGGGAAGTCATTAAGGCGTTAAAAGGCGTGATATCCCCTTCTGCACTACTGGTACGCCCTCGCCAGAGCATGACAACACCGTAGACTAACTTACGAAGTGGTATTAGTTGTAATCCCAGCATTAAATAAATACCAGTACCTAAGATAAGTACTAGCATGGCTGGCCCCCAAACAATGCTGTTGAGTTGAGTAATGTAATTGGTTAATGATTCCACTAAGAATTATTCCTTTTTATTAATAAATAGATACGACGAATAAATATAAGTACCACGGATACTTTCATAAACCGCAAAAACTGAAATAATTATAAATTAATTTCCCTTGTGATAAAACTTCTCAATAACTACAAGGATTGTATTTTATAAGGGATTTATAAAAAAGGATTGATATCGTTACTTTAAAAACTTGAACATCGACTGTAATGAAACTTCATCAGCAATTAAGTAAGAGTACTTATCAGATACAACGTGTAAACTCACACAGTGTAACCATAAATGAAAAAGTGTACACACACAGCCTCATTATTATGCCAGAATATCTCAGTGATTGGGGAGTCGAAAAATTTGCCGCATTGGATGTAACACATTTTCAGCAATTATGTGCTTTACATCCAAAAGTAGTGTTATTAGGAACTGGACCAAAAATATATTTTCCGGCTCCAAAATTGTTAGCCCCACTGATTGATGAAGGGATAGGAATAGAGGTAATGGATACAAACGCTGCCTGTCGCACTTATACAATTCTCATGGCAGAAGGACGGCAAGTAGCAGCAGCATTGTTATTTAATTGATATAAAATTGTGTGGGCAGAGTTTTTACGCAGTGCGTATAACATTACAGGTGCCGCTACTTTTGGACTGACGGGGATTGCTTCTTCATTGGGTTTCCTATTCGAAGGGAGAGGTATTTCCAAATCTTCTACTACCATTTCCAATAAAACGCCGTCTAATGCTTCTACTGCATTAAAAATTGCTTCTTCGTGGGTTGTGCCACAAGTAAAAACGTTAGATAAGTCACGAAATGTTACTAAAAATTTATTACCATCCGCCACTATGGATGCACCATAAGTTAATTCAAATATTTGTTTTTCCATATTTGTTATCCTTATTAGGTGAGTTTAACCCCAGCCTTAGAATTTATTTCAAGGCATTTGACTTGTTTACCGTTCAAGAATAAAATTTTTGTGATTGATTTAGGAACTACAAAAGTAGTGTTATTAGGAACTGGACAAAAAGATATAAACTTGAAATGTCTAAAGAAAAATAGATATTTTCTACTGACCAAGTAGAGAATCTAAAGAGGTATATCCGTCACGTTTAAGGAGTTCATGCAAACGTTTAAGGGCTGACATTTGTATTTGCCGAACTCGTTCACGAGTAATACCAAGCTCAATACCGATTTCTTCTAGTGTAATATCTTCCCCGTTACCTATACCAAAACGCCGTTCTATTACAATACGCTGTTTCTCATTGAGCTGAGATAACCATAACTTAAACTGCTCAACAAAATCAGCATCTTGCAACTCTAACATCGGATCAAGATTAAACTCATCAGGTATGGTATCGATCAAAGTTTTGGCGGAATCACTAATGCGTGGACTGTCCGCTGAAATCACACGTTCGTTCAATTGCAACAATTTTTCGACCTTTCCGACCGGTTTTTCAAGCATAAGTGCAATTTCTTCGGAGGTTGGCTCATGATCCTGCTCTTGTGACAAAACATAAATGGCTCGCAAACAAGAATTGATTTCTTTAAATACATGAACGGGCAAGCGAATGGTGCGGGATTGATTCATAATAGCGCGAGCTATCGATTGTTTAATCCACCACGTTGCATAAGTGGAAAAACGAAACCCCTTTTCTGGATCGAATTTGGTGACTGCCCGCATCAAGCCAAGATTACCTTCTTCGATCAAATCAAGTAAAAGCAAGCCTCTATTGAGGAAGCCGCGAGCAATTTTGACAACAAGGCGCAAATTGGCTTCGATCATGTGATGACGTGCTTCTTCATCTCCCTTTTGGGCACGTCGCGCATATTCTATTTCTTCTTCTGCTGTCAGAAGTTTATGAGAGCCGATTTCCCTTAAGTAAAGATTGGTGGCATCTAAATCTTCCTCGGTAACTTTGTATGTTGGTATTAACTCTGATAGATAGTTGTCCTCTTGCAATTCTCCAAATGTATTCCTTTCGTCGATATCATCGTCCATACTTACCTCTTCATTATGAATTTTATACTATTTATTTTATATTTGAGCTTATGTAACATAACTTATTGATTTATAAATTATCATAAAAGCGAATCTATAGTTTGTAAGAATAATAAATTTCACAAATATTGATGTTACGCACTTTGATTTCATTAAATAAATCTTGAACTATGATTGAATGATTACATGATAAAAAAACATACATCATAAAATAAATCATTTGTGCTATACCCAGAACTTGCACAAATTGAGCCTTCGGTATTTATCAATCAATGACTTATGGGGGGAGCGTAGCTTAACTTCGTTTCGCTACCACCAAACGGCAAAAAACCTGACTGGTTTCAAACCGGTCAGGTTTATACAATTTTTGCCTAGGAATCCCTTAAGGCTTAAGCCGCAGTTGTTGTCCCGGGTAAATGGTATGAGGTTCACCAATGCCATTCCACTCGGATAACTTATAGGCACTTATCCCATATTTGGCCGCAATACTCCACAATGTTTCTCCAGGTTTGGCTCTGTGATAACTTCTCGACTTACGGGAACTTGAACTTCTTCTTGACTTACGGGAACTTGAACTTCTTCTTGACTTACGGGAACTTGAACTTCTTCTTGACTTATGGGAACCTGAACTTGATGAATAAATTCGCAAACGTTGTCCCATTGGTAAATTATAAGGCGGACTTAATTTATTCCAATTCGCTAACTGGCTCACCGTTTTTCCATAGCGTTTGGCAATGTTGTAGAGCGTATCGCCTCCGACAACCGTGTGAGAACTGGACTTCCGCGAAGACGTAGTTCGAGTTGAGGATTTCCGCGAAGATGTCGTTCGAGTTGAGGATTTCTGCGAGGATGTCGTTCGAGTTGAGGATTTCCGCGAAGTTCGTTTTTTAGTTGCACGTTTTTTAGTTGCAAGGTTTCTGTAACCCAGTTTAGCTCCCGATGGTGGATAAACTCGTAATTTTTGTCCCACTGATAAATTATAGGGAGGGTGCAAATTATTCCACGCAGCTACACTAGAAACTTTGTAGCCATAACTTTTGGCAATACTAAATAAAGTGTCGCCACGAGCAATTTTGTGATAACCGGTGTTATGACGCATTTGAGTCACAACTTGTTTTTGACGAGGCTGGATTTTTCGTGTTGCAAAAACCCGTAAACGTTGCCCCTTTGATAAGGTATAAGGTGGTTTTAAATTATTCCAAATTGCTATCTCTGCAACATCACGTCCATAGTGTTTAGAAAGACTATACAAAGTGTCACCTTGGGCAACGGTATGATAACCTCCACTTTTACCGGTAGATTGTTGCTTTACCGGTTTTTTCCAACGCTTTTTATTGGTACTCACCGTGGTACTCACTGTCGTTTTTTTCCAGCGCTTTTTCGAAGTACTCACCGTGGTACTCACCGTCAGTTTTTTCCGGCGCTTTTTCGAAGTACTCACAGCCAATGGAGCCACTCGCAAACGTCGCCCGGTTGATAGGTTATAAGGCGGTTCTAACCCATTCCATCTAGCTACTTCATTGACAGTGTAGCCATAGCGTGTAGCAATACCAAAGAGAGTGTCACCACGCCGTACAACATGAGAAACTGTGCCTGTCTTCTTGGTAGGGGAAGTTTTTCTTGTACGTGCGATCCTTTTCTTGGTTTTTCTCTTGGGTTTTTTTACACGCAAACTTTGCCCAATGCTCAAATTATAAGGCGATGACAGATTATTCCACTTGGCTACTTCACGATAATTTTGTCTATAGCGTCTCGCAATTTGAGACAGTGTTTCACCGCGTCGTACTGTGTGGTAATTCTTTTTTGAAGCTGTGTAGCGAGGATATCTAGGCTTCTTGCGGTGCCCTAAAAGCAGCTCCTTCATTGATGAACGTGGCTTAATATCTACCTCGCTTGTTATTCCCTTAGGAATTCGCAGAGTTTGACCGGGGTAAACACTATAATCAGGCGGGGAAAGATTATTAATTCTAGCTATTTCTCTATAATCATACTCATAAGCTTCTGCAATTCTATGGAGACTTTCATCGGGTTTGACGATATGGGTATGATAGTAAGAACTTGGATAAGTTGGTTGGCGAACCGTTGTACATCCTTGGAACAACATAATTATTGCTATGGCAATAATTGCCAATAGCTTTTTAGGTGTGATGGACCAATACATAATAAGTAATAATAATCAGTTTTTTAGTTACAGGTTATCAGTTATAAGTAATTAGTGACTTAGATAATGTATTATTGGTGAAGTTGAATCTTTAGACGGTGTTTCGGCTATTGGCTCGAACTTTTTCAGAAGGTTCAAGTATAGATGTTCAGAAAAATAAAATTCTGAGAAGGTTCGAATCGTGCCGAAGGATCGATTTTGTGAAATCATAGACGTTCAGAAAAATAACTTCACGAAAAACCTCGGAGGTTTCCAAACGCTCTACGGTTTGGCTCCAAATATTTTTCTGAAAATCTATATCTGAAAAACTCTAGTTCCACATAAAGTATACTTCAATACATCGTAAGGGCTTAGCCGGAAAATTAATATACCAGTTTTAGAAACCAAGTTTTTTGAAAAAAACTTGGTTTCTCTTTACAAAAGATGACTAAATATATTTTATGCGCGTTCCTAACCTTATTAAATAAATTTAGTTTTACTTTAAACCTAATAACTGATAAGCCATAAGGCTAAATTAATTAATCTGGAATAATGGTTAATTTGAGGCCGGGATAGACTGTATAAGGACTACCAATACCATTCCAATCCGCTAACTCTGAGAGGGACACCCCGTACTTTTTCGCAATACCAGCTAAGGTTTCCCCTCCTTTCACAATATGATAGCCCGAAGACGAATGAAGCCCAACTGAACGTAAATTACGATTGTCCGGTGTCAATCCCGGCATCATGGTAGTTGGCTTCGTAAGTCGTAATTTTTGCCCCAGTGACAAATCATAAGGGGAAGACAAATTATTCCACGCGGCTAAATCCGCGACACTGTGACCATAATGTTTGGAAAGACGGTACAATGTATCTCCGATAACAACAATGTGATAACCAGTTTCATTTTTAACCGGACTTTCAAAGGACGGTGGGGTACTCTTAGGTGGCACAGGAAGCTCACCATTGGCCGGCAGACTTAGGCGCAATTTTTGTCCGATTGACAAATTATAGGGAGCCTGTAAACCATTCCATGCTGCGACATCAACCATACTAAATCTATAATGTTTGGCAATCTTAAACAACGTCTCACCGGCTAATACTATATGATAGTCCCGATTTTTTGGCGTTGGGGATGGTGTTGGTCGGGTTGGCGGTTTAGCGGGTGGTTTAGTTACCGGTGGTTTTCTTGCCGGCGGTTTACTTACCGGTTTGGTTGGATCCCAATCATCTGGGGGCGAAAGTTTTAAAACTTGTCCAACCCTCAGATGATATGGTGATACTATATTATTCCAAGCTGCCACCTCTTGAAATTTGTGTCCATAGCGTCCGGCAATGGCAAATAAGGTTTCGCCGGCTTGTACGGTGTGAATGCCATCAATGTCCTGCTCAAAAACCGGTGGGGTTACAATAGGGGTTGACTCTGGGGGAGCCGGTGTCACAACCGGAATACCGGCCTGTGGCATTGGTGGGGTGACATTATCGTAACCGGGGTTATTAACTCGCAGTATCTGACCAATGGAGATTGTATAAGGTGGCGGTATATTATTCCACCGAGCAATATCAAAGTAATTACGACCAAAACGTTGAGCAATGGCAGCTAAGGTTTCACCACGCTGGACAGTATGATAAGCTGCTGTATCAATTTCATGGGAAACAACCGGTTGCGTTTGAAACGGTTTTGTATCCACCACTGGGGCAGAAGGACAACCACCAAGTAGTAAAATCACCACCAAACCAGTGGCTGAGCATAACAGCTTTATAGGGCGAGGCCAATACATATTAGTTAAACTCCAAAGTAATTAAGGTAAATACCTTTATTAATGATAAATAGCGAAAGTATAAAACAATAAGATTAAAGTATAAAACAATAAGATTAAATAATAAAAATAAATTACATTTTACCAGCTAAGGATCGATCAAGATTCAAAAGCCCGATTGTTGTGGGACGGGGTTGCAAACCCACAAATAAGTACACTCCATATAAGTTTCGACACCTGCAATTCTCGCATAAAAAAGTCGTTAAAATCAACGGTAGTGATTATAGATTATCCTTAAACAACAAAGCCGTCCCCGGCATTTGCAAATACTCCAACACGTTTTCAGTCACTGTTTGAGTACGACTTTTCGGTATCGATGGGTTTTTGAATATTGTATCATTAAGTAGCTGGGATATGTTTAATGATAAACCATAATAGATATTACGTTCGGTGGGCTGGGTACCGGTGCCATCGGTCGGTTGATAACCTCTAGTACCATATCCTACCGCCAATTCTAAATAGCGCAAAAATTTCTGTTTGCGTAAGCTCGGTATACCACTGGCTTTAGCAATTAATAAATACGTTTGCCCAGAATAATCCGCAAGGGGATCATAATCATTTAATCTTCGCGCATCATCGGAGGGCCAATATTGTAAACGAATATCAAATAACTCATCCCAACGCGGATAACTTTCAAGGACAACCCCAATACCGATACCGGACAAATTCATTATGGTGTCTTCGGTACTAAATCCATATTTTTCGGTAAAACCATCCATGATTTCAACCCCAACCGATAAAGCCGCTGAGGTAATCCCGGCTAACTGTGCGGCCTTTCGAGGTTTATGCCCGGCCCACTCAAAGCCGCTTTTCATAAGCCTAGTACTGACATAAAATGAATAAGCATGTCCCAATTTATCGGCGCCACCATTTGGAGTATCGGCACCAAACCAACCTTCATGTCTGACTCGAAATTCAGACGAACTGTCCTCCCACCAAGCGGTGGCTCCGTACAGTGCCGTACTTAGAGCGAAACCGGAAATCAATAACCGGGTACGAAATCGTTTTTGCTTAATACTTGAGCCATTAATTTCTTCTGCCAACACAGTCGATTGTGAAGATAACATGGCAAGACTTGATAGTTGAGGAATAATATAATCCTCTTTGCTGCCATTTACCATCATCATTTCAGCACCAACATAAATCGGAGCTAAGAATAACCCTACGCAAATCAGGAAAAGATGTTTTTTGATATAGTCCATAAAGGTGTACCGTAAACTTGACCATAATTTTGGTTTGCATAACATCTTAACACTTTAGGCCAAAAAAAAATCAGCTACCCATTTGTCAATCAAGGTAGCTGATTTAGTCACCAAATAAGAAATCCTGTCAATCCTATAAATCCGTTCAATCTTGTTCAAAACATTAATTACCAGCAATCACTTGTGGCAGTTCTATTGCCAATTGCATTTATCCGGAACTCAGCACAGTCTATATCATCGTCTTGAATTCCATCGCTATCGGCTGTAGCAGTTATTGTGAACCCATTCACATTGGTCATTGTTATTTTGTAATAACCTTTTTTATCACCATTATCTTTAGAATGAAATGTGCCCCGGTGTTTTTCAAAACCATAATATTCTATTTTCAGTCCCGGTTCTTCGTCAGTTCCTTCTCCAAGAGAAGTGGCATATACCTTGTTTGCAATAAAGTACTCTTCTTGCAATTGAGCCAACTCAGCCAATGCCATTTTAGCCCCTAAGCGGTTTGTTTTTGTTACGTATTTAGTATAAGAAGGATAAACCACCGCAGCCAAAATACCAATTATCGCAACGACAGCCATTAACTCAACTAAGGTAAACCCTTGCAAGGCTTTTAACCTTTTCATTAAATTGTTTTCTCCTAATAATTGTAATTTGAGGGTATCCAAATGGATGCTTATGGAACATGCAGAAATGTTTTATTATACTTAGGAACGCACATAAAACAACTTAGTCAACTTTAAGAGATTACCCCTACGAAATTTCATATCATGTAGGGGCAATCCTTTAGCCTTAGTTGTTTTATGCACGTTTCTTAAATCTTATCTTATGTATTACTCAGCCACTACCACCGGCGGCGGACTACATTCAAAGTTACCAGCGTTGGGAGCCGAATTTTGCATCCAGAAGGTACGCCTAACTGGTTTCCTATTAACATAAACCTCCCCAAAATCACCAGCATTACGTATAGTTGCTCCATCCTCGTTGGGTGGTACAGCTTGTTTATCGTCAATTTCGTCATTTACAAACATGAGCACTGGCGAGGTAACAATACCTTTTCCAGCGTTATTGAAGGGTTTGCCATCTACAATTGAGTCACCACTAAGTAAGTCAAGCATGTAAAGTCGGCTTTCACCATAATCAAATTTCTCACACGCAACTTGTCGATCATCGGGTGGAATATAGGTGGTAAAAAATACTTTACTATCCATAATGACTGGAGATGATAAGCCTTTTTCACCGTTCCATCCGCTGGTAAAATTACCTTCGCCATCTTCTTTCAAATTCAAATTCAGATACCAGCCCTTTTTCTTATCCTTAAGTTCCAGCAAATTAACCTTAGTCTTGTTGGCACTTTCACTGATAATATCCACCTGTATCATATCACTCTGTGTGATGATCTCTGGTGCCTTAACATCTCCGCTCTCATCCGCTTCCCAGCCATAATCAAGAAAAGCAAAAAACTGGTTATGTTCTTGATGACCTTTGGACAAGGGATTGGTTCGTCTTCCGCTCACTGTCGTTACGACATCTTTTCCCCCAAGGTGAACCATTGCCGGCGGATAAAAGAAACTACGTTTGTCTTTTTTGTTACTTCCACCAGTGAAATTAGCCAATGCAGCTCCTTTCTCATTCTCAAATTCTAAATCAATTCGCCACACTTGGCCGCCAATATCACCTACATAAATACGGTCATTATAACCATCACCGGAAGTATCAAGAAATGCCAAGTCAGAAGGAATCGGATAGTCCATACCATCAAGCTTTAAGTTAGCCTCTGTTGAATTACTACTGGCCCACCACAACAGTTCCCCGCTCCAAGCATTAACCATGTAAATTGCATTGCCATACCTTACATCATCAGGGTTTACCCCATCATCTTGGGAATCATCATAACCACCACCAAACAGTAATGCAACACACTTACGAGTACCACAATATCTCGGATCTACCACAGCAGTTTTTGGAGCAGACCAAGTTTCTCCTAATTGAGTATAAGAACCTTCACCGCCTTTAATGGTCCACATCAATTTCGGTGGCACTCCGGGTCTGTCCCTCGTTTCACCGGTAACATCAATGGCGTAAAGATTTCTGCCACCGCGCCGCATACCTATAAACAGCTTAACGAAATCACCATCATCTGGGTTGATCTGATCATCCCTATCATTCCGCCAAATAGTTGGAGTACTATCAAGCCCATAAATGCGTTTCTCACCAGATTTATTTTCCATAAGGCTGCTTTGGATAGATAACATTTCTTGCGGGAGAAAAGCCCAGACTTCCCGGCCGTCAATATCGTCTATCATCCGTAATAGTCCATCATTAGTACCCACAAATAGCCTAGTATCAGCTATGTCTTTAGTATTGGGTCTTATACCATAAGTAACTACTTTAGGACTACTATGCAAAGGATCGGCAAACATCCAACGATCACCTGAGCTTTCACCTTCGGCGGGATTGACATTTTCACCAAGAATCCCGCGGATAAGGTTATCACGTTGTTCTTCGGTAACACTAGAAATATCGTCACCAAATAACTTTTTACTTAATGCCGTATCAAATTCATCTGAGACTGAAGAAACCTCAAGTTTGGTAAGATCAAGATTATGATTGGTCCCCGGTGAAGCATCACCCAAATGGGTATAAATGACTCGGCTAGAACTTCCTATGTCCTGTAATTGTTCGCCGGCTCCTCCTTTAACCACTTTTCCTTCTTCTAGCTCTTTACTCCAAATACTTTTCACGGAACTACTTATTTCACCATCTATAATGGCCGGTATTTTGTCATCTTGGCCAATCAGCATGCCACCTTTAATTTGGAATTTTTTAAGATTACCATCCCAACTTTGATTTTTGCTAGGCTTAAACAAGGCATAGTACACATCATTATTATGTTGAAGCTTATTAAGAAGATTGATAGACACACCGGGAGCCGCAAATGAAGTACTAGTCGTTGTGGCGACACTAATGATGTTGTTAAAAGCTACTTCTAAATCCTCCACAGTATCGGCAGGATAGAAATTTCTTTTACCATTGTCTTCATTGAGGGAAGCCAATCTCTTGAGATATTTAACGGCTCGTGCGTTGGTTGCGGTTCCCTTCACATTCTCTTCATATCCACCTTTTTTCAGCTTGGTTCCCTCCGGAACCGGCTCGGTGCGAGCTTCATCATAATAATTGATACCATCTATCCGATAAACCCTTTTATTATTACTGGCATCAACATATATGGTACGCCACGCTTTTCCCAATTGAAAACCAATCGTGTGGAGAGTGACGGTATTTTTAGTTCCCGGTTCTTTATTAACATGATCGTTTTCCACCAAAAAATCGGCTAAATCGATCCCACACATTTCATATTTGGAAACTTTAATAGTTTCCCCACCCTCGGGATCATCCGGATCCGGATATTCGCTCATACATTCACTATTACCAATCAAACTTTGTACTAACTCGAGTGAAGTGTGTCTAGTAGCAACTCCGTCAGTGAGCAACACAATGTGGTTGGTTTGGCAACTGGACTTTATGGGACTGGCGTAATTAACCACCGGAACCGTATACTCTTCACTCGCACAAACCTCCGCCAGTGGGTTAATGTTGATCTTGCACTCCTCAGCGCGACTAATCATACCTTCTTTATAGTCATAAATCGTACCGGGGTGACTGATAAGGTACAAATACTCATCATGACGACTTTTTCCAAACTCAACTGCCTCACCTTGATAATATTGAGTAGCCTCATATAATGCATCAACAATGGGTGTCCAACTGTTGGGGATTTCCATTTTGCGGACAATTTTCTTTAACCGCCGCCGTACTGTCATCAAGTCCCCTTCCCCCCCTTCACCGAGGTAGCCTTCAACTTGAATCTGCAAAATGGCAGATGCCAAAGGGCTTGCCTCAAAAGAGGAAACATTTCGCTGACCCATACCGTCAATGAACAGGACCATATTATTATAAGTTTCCCAGTCCCCTTGCTTGATAATTTCCTGAATGACAGAGCTAATATTCGGGGACTTGTAAATTTGGTTGCTTTCCCAAGCATCCTCTAACGACCAAGTTACTCTAGCACTCGTCTTAGGACGCTTACTTAAATTACTTGTGTCATTAGCAAACGTGTCCGGATTAGGAGATTTTTCCCCATAAATGTTGAAAGAGGCAATGCCTTTCTTATCAGTTCTAGCATTCAAAACCAGATGGGCACTTAGAACCCTCGCCGTTGAACTGATCGGAATTTCCCGGAATCTAAATCCAACCAAGCGTGTTTCACTACCGCCGCGGCTAGCTAATTCTAAGGTATCACTGGTAAGATAGATATTACCAGCCTCACCACCGCTGAGTTTTTGTTCAGCATCATCACTTTTAGCCTGAATCTGCCCGGAGAAGTTTTGATTGACACAGCCATTACCATTGATTTTTTTCGAGTCGAATTCAACCTTTAAAACTGGGGCTTCAGTCGGGCGGCTATCATAAGACCTTGCAATGCGTAGTGGATCATCACTTGACCCGGAGACAATAAATACTAGTCCACCACGACCACCGCACCATCCATCACGATTAACCACTTCTTGGACAACCGCCGTAAGATCCGGCGTTTGATAAGTTACCCCATTTTCCCATGGTTGGGGATTCCAATAGATTTGATTGGAAGTGGTGGAACGATCGGAAATATCTTTTGGCTTTTTAGTAAAGGATTTGGCATCATCAACATCTTCAGCTTTGATAACCAGAGTTGTTGTTGGGTCAGCAGCATCAGCCCCACTAGTGAACTCAATGTGGGCACTAACAACTTCGGCCCCATTAGGAATATCCACCTTTTCAAAGCGCAAACCGACTATTTGTTTATCATTGTCAGCAGAACCAGCCTCACCGGAGGAAACCCCTACTGAAAATGTTACTTCCAGTCGGGGAAGATTTTTGTGGATTTTAGCCCCATCAGGTTCAGCCGAATTAAGTGGTACAAGCTCATTAGGGTCTACCGTAGCTTCATCATACTTACGGCTAATCACACCATCTTTAACGTCATGATCTCCGGTACCCACAATTCTTCTAAAGCCAGTGTTATTATCACCATTTCTTTCCAACAAGAAGACCACATCGTTTCCCTTTTCCCAATCTGTTTGATCAATCATTTCCTGCAAGATATCAGAAATAGTACCACCGGACGAGTTAGGAACACTAGATTGTTGATCAACATCTGTATGAACACTGAAATGTTCACCAACATCCGTATTTTCGACTTCATTCCACTCAACATAAGCATCCGTTTTAGGGCGAGTTGAAACTTTTCGTTCTGGACGTGTGGAGCTATTACTAAAATAATCAGCGTCTGCCGACTTTTCACCGAATACCACCAAGTTCAATGGTTCATTACCCCATTTGTCTTGTTCTGACCCCTTCTGATGAGTAAAAGTTATATTCGCCTCGGAAATTATGGCCCCTTTTGGGATGCCAATATTTTGAAAGCGGATTCCCACCAACGTTTCATCACCGTATCCTAGCGAGCTTGTGTTTCTTTGTTTACCCAACCTAATTTCCTTAGTGGTATATTTGCCAATGTTTTTAGTTTCGGCGCCATGATCAGATTTGAAAATTGAACCATCCGGTTTTACCCCAGATACTGCCGTAACCGTGGCATTTTGTAAGCTCCAATACACGCGCAGCAGCGGATGATTCCCAATTGCACGACCTTCGTATGAATAAAATCCTCTGGTATTAACCGGCGAATTAGATGATCTTTCAAATAATAAAACTAAACCATTATTATCAAGCCAGCCTTCCCGATCTACAATTGCTTGGATGATGTCTCTAATGTCTGGTGTATTAAGTACTTCATTCGCAACCGTCTTAGGTGGTAAATCCCAAAGAGTGGAATTGTGTTTAGGAAAATTTTCCGTAGAGTAGCCCTCACCACTGAGATACCCATAATTATTCCCAGCATCATTTTTAAAATTGCTGTTTCCAAAACCTACCGCAGATGGGTCACCAATGATATTTTTTTTGGGGTTTGGCTTCACCCCATCATTAGCAGCACCATAAATGTTTATCTGCAATTCACCCTCATACTCTTGATCGCTGACAAATTCAACTTCAGCAAATTCAATCGTTGCACCTTTGGGGATCCCAAGTTCCTTAAACCGTAATCCAATCAAAGAATCACCTTTGTTTCTAGTAGCATTAGATTCTGGATCTGTCCCCAAGTACAAAATTTGACCACCTACACCAAACCAGTTTTTTTTGTAATCGCCTAACCACTCCACACCATCATCACCATTAGCAGCAATTGGTCTTTCAACTTTGAGACCATTTGGCTCCCCGTCTGCGCTCACTTTAACAAGTTGCAACTTTGGATCAGTTAGGAGCATTTGTCCAGTGCCCTTATTCTGTTCAGCATCATCTGCGCCTTGAGCAATGGACACAGACACATCCATTATTGAATCATCCTCCTCACCGGGAATGTTATTAACCTCACCATCTATATAAGAGACTGGAAACATGATGGGCACGTTAACTTCAGGCCTACTTTTTTTAACGAGTGCCGCAAAACGCCCCATTCCAACATTGACGTTATGAACATTCTCAAGCATGCTCAACAGTGCTTTTCTCAACACGTCGATGCGTTTTTGGCCGGTGGCTTTACCATTCGCATCTCTGATATCCATTTTCATACTCCCGGAGTTATCCAGTATAAACAACAGGTTAGGACGAGTTGTTTCCGTCATAGCCTCAGCTGACCGTAAATAAATCTCGGTATCGTCTGCAAAGGAAGGCACTGAAAGACCCGCAAAAAGGCCTAGTGCCATAGAAATAATTAAAGTACGCAATCGTTTTTTCATGGTTATTCTCCGATGTTTCAAATTTATAAAGTAGGGCCCGTCAATTTTGAACCATAATCATCTTCAGGATTTTCTGATTGTGTCTGTACATCTGGTTTCTTAGGACCAACCATTACCACCCCACCAACCAAGGTTATTTGAAGTGCATTGGTGTCATCAGTGTTGAAACCAGTACTTCTTACTAGGAAATTTATCAAAGATGTATCGGTTCCGGAACCTTCTACTAGCCCTTGTCTTTCTGCCTTTGGCTTCATTAAGCAACATTCAGCTCTGCCCTCAAGATCGTTACCATCAGCATCTTGTAATTTTATGTCTGGTTGCCGAATAAACTCATTTTCGACCGCAAAACCCTGAAGTTCTGTTTTGCTTTTACCACTGATGGTTTGAACAAGTCCGGCTTCAGCCATTTGAAAAGTACGATTATACTCCTCGGTATTGGCTGCCATCCTTGTTTCGAGTTTAGTTGATTCTATCGCACTAATCCCTAACATGGTTAAAACTACCAGAAGTATCAACGCAACAACTAACACTGCTCCTTCTTGGCGTTGAGGAGCTGGATTAATCAAAGGACATAGGTAATTATTCATAATTTTATCGACATGTAAATCATTAAGTGTCGCCTCCTCTATTGTTATAACAAACATGGTTCAAAAAGAATGACTTCAAAGTAACAAATAAGGATGTTTGTTCCACCAATATCTCAATCAAGAATTCAAGTTTGTCCGATCTCATATTTCCGGCGTAACTACTCAATCTTGATTCTCTATTTTCCTGAAACCATTACATTCTTGTCTGTTAGCTTTAATTGAGCCATACCCATTTAAAAATTGGCTCTTATCTGATCACTACCATTTCTTACGTGTATCGTACTAGTAAACAAACGGTGGCAATAGCCGTCTTCCTTATTCTTATTTTTATTGTCCATTGGAGAATACGTATCTATATCCGGATCAAGAAAGAATCTTTTATTTTTATCATACGGACATGTAAATCCACGTTTTTTGGCAGTCCGCATTAGCAAAGTAATACGCACACTAACTACTCGCCCCTCGTCCGGATTTGTACTATACCGGTTAGGTACGTAAGGAGGGACATTATCAGTATCAACACCATAACGCACCTGCATATTTTGCACCCCCTCTATGAGTAGATCATCGTCATCATGGACATTGCCATTAAACTTATACAGGCCAAACCCACCCCCCTGGATACTATCCACTTGATACGTCACTGGGGTTAACCCTGCAAAAACCTCAACGGGCCGTTCATAACCGTCCACTAAGAAACCACTTGGCGATGGTCCAATAGTTATTTTCGGATTAGGCTCTGTGGAAGAAGCCGGCGTAAACTTTTCCACATTATAAGAGTGTGAATATTTACAGTCACTAACGATGACAGAGTTTGCTCCACCACTGCCGGGAGCCAAAAAAATGTCATTGTTTCCCGATCCAAAATCCGTTTTCTCAAAATCAACCCCTAATTGTCCAGCAAAAAAAGCGATTCTTAAAGTATCTGTTGCCGGAAAACTATTGCCCATTTCGTCTGTGAGGGCTATATCATTGAGTTCTTTTTCCATGGCATCCTTGGAATAGAACGGCTGGAGTTGGAGTGTTGGTAATGGTGGGTTCCGAGGGGGATTACCAGCACATCCAAAGTACCCAGCCATGCGTATATCGCGAGTCAACTCATCCATAACAAAACGAGCGTTATCTTGTAACTCTGCCAAGTCAGTTTGCAAAGTATAAGTGCGCTTACCACTATTAAATACATAAAGCACCCCGCCCATTAAAATAGAACTTATGGCCAATGCGACCATGAGTTCAACTAAGCTTAAACCTTGTAAACGTTTTGAAATCATAAGTAAAGTCTCCAGGTTTTGGTTTCATGGTCTTTATCTTTATTGTCAAGTATATTTTTCCATTGTATGGTAATTTGGTAGTACTGTGTATTATTTGGAGCAGTCACCCAAACAAGAGTGGCACTTCCTCCCGGTAATGTGCCTCGTAAAAGCCCACACCATTGACCTTTGTCATATTCAGCAAGATCGCCCACAGTACAATTGTGATCATCCCCATCGCATTTAGTAACACAGTAGATATCATCTTCATCACATGACATATCGCCCGGACATTCACCGTTGTAAATGCCAGCACCATTACTGGCCAAACTTTGATTGATTTTTATCTTCTCCATAAGATCATAAGCCAAAAAAGTCGCTTGGGTACGGACATAAGCAACCTGATTGAATTGTTGCCCTCTTGATTGTAGGGTTGCCACCCCTAGTAAACCAATCGAAAGAACCAACAATGCCACCATCATTTCCAATAATGTGACACCAGCGGATAATTTTTGAGATTGTTTAAACATCTTCTTAACCTCTATTAACATTTTATGTTATTGCGATTAACAATTGCGATTAACAACTGAAACCACACCAGTCACTGCCCCCATTTTTTAGAGAACAACTTTCAACCGAGACACGCCCACTCGCGGATATTCTCACGATTCGTCCTCGGGGATGTTCGTTGTTACATATATTGAATCTGTAAGCCATAACTGGTCTGCCTCTATTGCCATATTCAATCCGGGACGAATTATTGGCATCATTAATAACAATGTTATCATTTGGAAATCGAAACTCTTTTACAACGTCTATCCCTATATCTTCTTCGTAGTCCCCGTCATTATTAAGATCAACCCATACTCTCCAACCTTCTCCAAATTCATTGCTTATATTGATATCATCGATATCCAAAGCTTGAATATGATGAGCAATGTTATTGTTATGGATAATGGCCTCACTTCTTAAATAATTAATGGCACGAACAAACTCATTTGTTTTTGAAGTGATTCGGTTGTTGATAAGTGTAGACCGCATACTTGGTATTGCAATAGAAGCCAAGATCGCTATCACAGCTACGGTAGTCATTAATTCAAGTAACGTAAACGCAGATTGTGCTTTCATAATCATAATTAGTCATCCTGAAGATGTTGTCACCCACTGTTCGACAAGTGGTGAAATTTTACCGATTAACGGACAATCACTTATGTTGGACGGGGTTTGCAACCCCGTCCAAACTTTTTTGAGTGCGCGTTATACAATCATTATTGGCCGAGACAAAGGGGTTGTTATCCACCGAGCGATAAGTGGTGACATTTTACCGATTAACGGACAATCATTTATGTTGGACGGGGTTTGCAACCCCGTCCAAACTTTTTTGAGTGCGCTTATACAATCATTATTGGCCGAGACAAAGGTGTTGTTATCCACCGAGCGATAAGTGGTGACATTTTACCGATTAACGGACAATTACTTATGTTGGACGGGGTTTGCAACCCAAACTTTTTTGAGGCAATTCTATTATTGAGGCGATGCCACACTTAAAAGTTATTTGCTGGGGCGCATTATTGGTCGCATCGAAAATTTTGTCACGCACGATAAGACAAACGGTAAAATTCTACCGATTAACGGGCACATTAAGTTGTCAAATATCGGGATTCAACGCTATTAAGCATGACTCCAATTGCCAAACTCACTTCGTAAAAACATGGTTCTTGCCAACAACCCCACAATCCATCCGTTCAATCCCAGAAGACGTTGTACTCAATAATTTTTTGAATATTCCTTGTAGCAATATTATTAATTGCTAATTTATTATTTTGCCTCATTATTAAGATTATTGCTAATTATAATTACTATTTCACCATTAGTTTATTGTTTGACTATGTTCATTAAGCGAAAATGATTCGCATGTCATCTATAAAGATTTATTTATCAATAATTTGCACACTACCAAACCAATTTATATCCTACTTGTGTTACAATGCGTGATTGTATTTAACCCAACTTTTTTAACTATCTTGAAAAGAGGATATTAATGTCTGAAACCTTACTTTTTACATCTGAATCTGTCTCTGAAGGGCATCCTGACAAGGTAGCTGACCAAGTGTCTGATGCTATCTTGGATGCTTTATTGACGCAAGATACCGCAGCGCGAGTTGCCTGTGAAACTCTGGTCAAAACCGGTATGGTTATAGTCGCCGGTGAAATTACCACCAATGCCCAACTTGATGTCGAAAAAGTGGTGCGTCAAACCATAA
>Ga0233403_10000251_pt1 | contig 25341 bp, 28 predicted proteins | sample Na_oxic_1_MG_FD_179866 | JGI IMG/M metagenome (GOLD analysis project Ga0233403, IMG submission 179866) | Seawater microbial communities from Saanich Inlet, British Columbia, Canada - Na_oxic_1_MG | ecosystem: Environmental > Aquatic > Marine > Inlet | place: Canada: British Columbia | collected...
GGATTGACAATTAGGACAATGAAAACTTAATAGTGCCATTATCTTTTCTCTTTGTGTTTAAAATCGGTTTCATAAACACCTTTAGAAGCAATCCCATTCAAGGACCACAGTGCCTGACTATTTCGGTGGGCAACAAAAAGACGTTACCGGCCCCCTACAAAATACCTGAAAATTTGTGCTTCAGTACTTATGCTCGTGCCAAGTATCAAATCCAGAGTGAATACTTTGGCTTAATTAGAAAATTATTTATTTTCCACTTTTTGCTGAAGTGATTTGATTAAAGGGCTAATTAAATCAAGCGGTAATGGGAAAAAAATGGTGTGGGTTTTGCTGTCTGAGGCGATATCGTTCATGGTTTGTAAATAGCGCAATTGGAGGGCTTGTGGTTGGCTTCGAATAACTTCTGCTGCTTGTCGTAGTTTTTCCGAGGCTTGAAATTCACCCTCTGCATGGATAACTTTGGCGCGGCGTTCCCGTTCAGCTTCGGCTTGACGAGCAATCGCTCGGATCATGCTTTCATCCAAATCAACATGTTTAATTTCTACATTGGAGACTTTGATGCCCCAGACATCGGTTTGTTTATCTAGGATTTCTTGGATGTCATGGTTGAGTTTGTCACGTTCAGAGAGGATGTCATCCAATTCGTGATGTCCCACAACTGAGCGCAAGGTGGTTTGAGCTAATTGGCTGGTGGCAACTTGGTAATTCTCCACTTGGATAATGGCTTTTTCGGGATGGATAACTCGAAAATAGATAACAGCGTTGACTTTGACGGAAACATTATCCCGCGAAATCACATCTTGGCTAGGTACGTCCATAGTGACAGTTCGCAAATCAATGGTGATCATTTGCTGAACGCCCGGAATTAGCATAATTAAGCCTGGGCCCTTGACAGTTTGAAAGCGTCCTAAAAAAAACACGACACCACGTTCATATTCACGCAATATTCGCAACGAGTAAAACAAAAATATCAAGCTGATGATGGCAATCGCAATAATAAATTGTGTCATAATCAAATCCTCTCAGTTATCAGTTATCAGTTATCAGTTATCAGTTATCAGTTATCAGTTATCAGTTATCAGTTATCAGTTATCAGTTATCAATTATCAATCCGACATTCCGCACATAAAATTATAACTAATTGATTTTAAATAGTAATAATAAAATTGTATCGTGATATCAATAAAATGATATCTTTAAAATATCAAAAAGTTATGAAGGGTATGCGAAATATCGGATCAATTATCAATTATTGCTCATGTTTAAGTTTCAAACATTGGTTCAAAATACCAATCTTGTCATTTCACACGAAGTAATAAATTTCTTGTGTTTGAAATAACAGTAGTCCTTACAAACCAAAAATTCAAAGCCCAGCCCGTGTTTTGGAGTCCAAAGCTTTAGCTTTGTAAATTCCTGTCCCCTGTCCCCTTATTCTTTAATGGGTTCGATTTTTAAAAGTAGTCCATCTATGCCGGTCACTTTAATTCGTTGTCCTTGAGCAATTTCGGTTGTTGCTTGTGCATTCCACGCTTCGCTGTGAACAAAAACCCGCAGCTTGCCATTGTCATTGCTTAAACAATGACCTTTTTCGCCTATCATTTCTTCATATCCACCTTTTATCGGTTGCGAACGCATTTTGACGAGTATATTGATGGTCCATAAGAAGAAAACGAGACTGGCAACGCTGAATCCAGCAATCAGTGGACGAGAAATGGTATATTCTGGTGTGTCAGTATCCATTAAAATGACTGAACCAATCGCAAAGGCAATCACACCACCGATGCCAAGGGCCCCAAAACTGGGGGCAAAAGTTTCTGCGACCATAAAAATAATACCGAGTAAAATTAATGCAATACCAGCATAATTGACCGGTAAGGCTTGGAACGCGAATAGGGCTAGTAGTAAGGAAATACCGCCGATGACACCCGGCAATATGCTGCCTGGATTGTATAATTCAAAAAACAATCCATAAATCCCAAGTAGCATAAGAATATAGGCGACGTTAGGATTAGTGATAACAGATAGTAGCCGATTTCGCCAGTCGGGTTGTTGAGTTTCTATGGTTAGTCCGTGGGTTGATAAGCGTTGTTCTTGACCTAAGATTTTGACGGGTCTGGCATTGATGCGCTTTAAGAGTTCTGGAATATTTACCGCCATTATATCAATCACGCCTTTTTCTAACGCATCTTGGGCTGATAGGCTAGCGGATTCACGCACGGCTAGAGCTGCCCATTCTTGATTGCGTCCGTGCATTTGGGCTAAAGAACGTAAATAAGCTTCTGCATCATTGACCATTTTATGGGTCATGGTTTCGCTCGTTGATTGAGTGGTTTTGTCTTCGTTGTCTGCGTTGTTATCTTTTTTGTTTTTAGAATCATCAGAATTTTCTGGTATGCCGGGGATGCCTCCGCCACCAATGGCTACTGGAGTGGCTGCACCTAAATTGGTCCCCGGGGCCATTGCTGCAACATGGCTCGCATAAAGAATATAAGTACCAGCACTAGCAGCCCGTGCGCCAGGGGGGGAGACATAGGTGACAATAGGGATCGGCGAAGCAATGATAGCTTGTATCATTTCGCGCATGGCGATATCCAACCCACCGGGCGTATCCATTCGTAACACGACGATAGTAACGCCTTGATTTCTGGCATCTTCCAACCCGCGTTTCAGATAATCAGCCGTTGCCGGCCCAATGGCCCCTTTGATATCTAATACCCAAGCTTTACCATTGGCTTGAGTTTGGAGGGGTGATAGCAACGCTAAACATATCAAAATCAATAAAAATAAATGTTGTCGATTCATAGTTCAAAAAGACTATTGATAAATTCGCCTTTGGCGAATGGTGAATAACGAACCTTTCACAGTACATAAAATAAGTTTTGTAAGCAGTTCTTTGTAATATGTTAGCTTATTTGATGCCAAAATGCTGTGTTTTTATTATTATACTGAAAACTCAGGAGAACTCTGTAAGTCTTTGATTTTTAGTTGAGCTTATCCATGTCTTTGAAAATACTATACGCAAAAAAGTTCTCTGGAGTTTTCAGTACCCTAGGAATCCCGATTTTGCCTTAATTTAATGGCAGTGAGACATAGATTAGAATCTAAGCAAAGCTTTGGAAATAAAAAAAGCCTCAAGGTTTAATTAATAAACCAAGAGGCTTTGTTGATTTTTACAAATACTATTTCTTAAAGAAATAGTATTTGTTGGTTAGGTATTCCATAACTACGGTACAGTATAATTTCAGCCGAAGTAAATTATTGCGTTATGAACAGGTTGTTAGTGGATTTGCACATTGTTCCTCCGGTGCTAACCAACCTCTCAACCTCTTACCGTTCTTTAATTTGACATCTACTCGAAGCCAGCCATCCTGACAATCTAATAGTTTTTTTACATTCTCGTAAACTTCTGGAGAGATTTTTCCTTTAATTGACGATTGTGTGGACGGTTGCGTGTAAAGGGTAACGCCACCTCCTACTATATCTAGACCTAGAAGTTTGCCATAAATCCATGCTTCAGTGTCATCATTAAACTTAGCTGACAGGTTAAATTCCTGCCATCCATCAATTTTAAACCAGCCTTTTTTAGCATCAATAATATGAACTGTAGTACCATCAACTCTATAGGGAATACGCGAGATGATTTGCCCTTTTCCGCTTGGCGCATCTCTCACATTAAGACCTTTAGGGTCTTTATCAATAATATAAGCTTCGGCATTACAGCGATGAGTGGTAGTAGAAGCTACTAATTCCGTCAGTTCGTGGCTATGTTTGATGGAACCGCCACAAACCTCCCCTTCTGGTATTCCAGATACCCAATTTTTCATTTCTTTGATACGGGTGCGGGTGATCTCAGTTTTAGCAAGCGCGTAACACATCGGATAAACTGAGCCATACTTAAATCCCGGATTTTCATTTTCTTGGAGAGGGTAGAGTGCTTCTAATTCAGCATCACGAAATTGAATCCAAGTACGTTGGACAGCACGTAATTTATTGAGGAACAACGGGTCGTCTTGATAAAGTTCCAGAATTTGATGATAAGTTGTGTTGAGTTCATTATCAGCCGCTTTAAATTCCTCTGCACTATTGATATTTAATGTTGACTGTGTTTGTGCTAAGGCAGACGTAGCGACAAAAAAAGTGATGAGTAATGTAGGAATGATTAAGTGAATTCTCATAGTAGACTTATTTCCTAAGTAAAAAAACGACTTTAGTGAAGGATGTTGAACGATATCATATATTCGTTAATTGATAAAAGCAATAGCTTACTGAAAACTCCGGAAAACTCTAGTAAGTCTTTGATTCTTCGTTAAGCTTATCGACGTAAGTCTTTGAAAATACGATACGCAAAAAATTTCTCCAGAGTTTTCAGTATCCTAGGAATCCCGATTTTGCCTTAACTTAATGGCAGTGAGACATAGGTTAGAATCTAAGCAAAGCTTTGGAAATAAAAAAAAAGCCCCAAGGTTTAATTAATAAACCAAGGGGCTTTTTTTTATTTTCATCAAATCAGGATTAGATTTATCTAGATATGAAAGAAAGTGTTTTCTAAACATAGCAATTCCTAGCAAGAATAAAATACAGTTAATATTATATAAATAGATGAAGATTTTGCTTTCCATTGATGTCCTTTGGTACATTGCCAAACTAAGGGCGTTCTGGAATTGACGTAAACTTCACTGAGACATAAGCCACCATGCTCTTGCGCCATAAGATGCATACGAGCAATAGTTAATTTTTTGGGCATGGTGTTATTGAGAAAGGGATGAGAAAAAAATTAAAGAGGATAGAGAATGATATTAATTTAAGAGAGGATTGTGTAAGTGATTGATTTTATTGCTCGGAAGTGGAATTGAACCACTGACACAAGGATTTTCAGTCCTTTGCTCTACCAACTGAGCTATCCGAGCGATAAAACGAGACATATTGTAAAGTCGAGTTGATAAGATGTCAAGTGTTTTTTTACGCAATGTTCAAATTTATATTTAACTATTTGAATTGGTTTGTTATTTTAGAAGAAAGCCCTCTCCCCGGCACAGGGGTCTTTATAATGGGATTGCTTCTAGGGGGCAGGAGGATGGTCCTTTGGGGAAGAGATTTTGCATTAAGGCGATTTCCAGAAATAAATATAGCGTTTTTGCGTTTAATGCGTTACAGCGTTATAGAATTTTTTCTTTAATTATGAATGATTTAAATTATATTAACTCTATTTTATTCAATCGGGAAACGCTATATACCGGGAGGCAGTGGTATAATTTTTCTTAGAAATCACCTAAAACCGCTTCATAAGATATCGGTCCCTGTCTCCTGTCCCCTGTCTTCTTAGGATATCAAGGAAAGGGGATTTTTTAAACAGTAACCATTCAATAAAATACGTGGTATTTATTAGTTTTTTGGTCAAATTTACCCATTATTAAATTTCCATTGCCCATTATTCATAGAAGCAATCCCATTGAACGACCCCAGTGCCTATGATTGATTTGATTGATATTTTATCGGGTATTTTTTTAAAATGCTTCATATTGATTAACTCACTTTACACTCCACACTAAAAAAAAGTGATCAAAAACTGTGTACCACTTAAAAAATTTGGTGCATTACATGAGTTATAAATTTTAGTTTATATAAAAAGTAATTAAAAATCATGCTATTTCTCTTGTGTTTTTGGCAGTTTTAGGATTTAATAGATACAGTTTTGGCCATTTTAATCAGTAGGTCGGGTTATGCTTTGCTAACTATACCTACATACTAACTTTGGAGAAATACTTGATGAAATACAAAAGTCTTACCTATGCCATTGCCATGTCAGTGGGCATATTGACTGCGCCGCTAGCCTTGGCTGATTTGAATGATGGCTTGGTTGCACATTACCCGTTTAATGGAAATGCCAATGATGCCAGTGGTAATGGGAATGATGGCACAGTCAATGGTGCTACCTTGACTGAGGATCGGTTGGGAAATGCTGATAGTGCTTATAGTTTTGATGGAGTGGATGATTTTATTAAGGTACCAACTTCCTTTAACTCCACTAGCATTACCATCGGAGCTTGGATACATTTAAATGATTACCGATGCTATGGTGGTATCGTTGATGGCTATCAAAATCAATGGGAGTTAGTTCTGGATTGCCCAAATGGTAATAAATTAGAATTTGCCCAATGGAAAAAAGAAGGGGGCTATAACGATCATGTGGGTTCCAACTTGCTCCCATTACAACAGTGGCATTACATAACTGTTGCGATTAATGAAACTTCAGGTACTTTTTATATTGATGGTTCTAAAGATTCTTCATTTACTATGAGTGCTTTACCACTTGCTGAAGTAACTCAGTTTATGATTGGTGTCAGTATGAGTGGCTCACCTCAATATTTTAGTGGCATCATTGATGATGTTCACATCTACAACCGCGCCCTATCCGAGGATGAAATCCAAACACTTTATGCCGGTGTACCTGATGATGGCGACTGCAAACACGCCACTTATTCTCTCAAAAAACGAACCTTAACCGTTCCGTTTGTTGAAATGCCAGTGGTTGACTTTTTGACGGGGCAACCGACGGGTGAAATGGAATTGTGGACCGGTAATTTGAGGCAAGTGCTTGGTACCACCAATCGCTTTAGACTTTTGTCTAAAACCGTTACTCAAATAACGGATGGCTCTAGCTCTTCATGTCCCGCAACTTATGCCGTTGAAACCGGCACCTTGAATATTCCTTATATTGACGTACCAACGGGTATTGCAGTGGGTAATAAAGAATTTGAAAATGGTGTAGATGTTTTCAAAGCCACCATGACGTGGGAACCGATGGGTAAGAGTTTTGTTGTGCAAAAAGTTGAAATGGTACCCTAAATTTTGAACGGTGATTGATGCGTTTCAACGCTGGAGCGTTGGAACAAGAATCAAAACTAAGCAGACCGGATTTTTCCGTGTCTGCTTTTTTTATCTTTTTGTTGGTGAAAAGCATCATTTTTATTGCCAAGTGCAATGAGTGCTGAGGTATCCACAAAAATGGGTTTCATTTCAAATCACTCGGTTTAAGTTATAAATAATGATCATGGTTTTCAGCTAAGTCACTTATGCCGGTTTCTACTGCATATTGCTCAATATTTGATAAAAATTCCTCCCAAGTTTCTTCTGGTTCAGAAGTGGGTAAAGATTGTGTGAGTACCTTAATCATAAAGTCGTTCAAATTAGGCAGAGATTTTAACCGATAGCCTAATGTATCAGGTAATTCAATCGTTAATTGCATGTTTTTTTCCCGTTAAAAAAATAGAGTACATTGAGAAATAAACGAATAGCATGATTAATGGTCATTTCAAAGTAGATGCGTTGTAACGAGAATCAAAACTAAGCAGACCGGATTTTCCGTGTCTGCTTTTTTTTTATCTTCATTTTCTACCGAATAAAATGCTTTAGCAAAAGTATTATTTCTTTATGATAGAATTTTACTTATCAAAAACATTTGATGATAAACTGTTTTACTTTGATAAGACTTTTCTAATAAATACTATTTTCTTATTTCTTAGAAGAATATAATATGTAGGTATACAGAAATCTTTTAACTTTTCGGAGAAGTGAAAAATACTATTTCTTAAAGAATTTTAGTATTTTTAGAAAAATTTAAGATATTTGTGTTTATCTACATAATTTGCTTTTTCCAGTCCAAAATAAATTTTGGACTCATTTAATGGGAGAATAATGTGATTTTAACAACACTAGAAGGCGTACCTGGCAAAACCATTATAGAGCATTATGGTTTAGTACAAGGTAGTACGATTCGAGCCAAACACATTGGTAAGGATATTATGGCGGGTTTTAAAAATATTGTAGGCGGTGAATTGAAAGGATATACCGAATTATTACAAGAATCCCGTAAAGAAGCCGTTCAACGCATGGTTGCACAAGCCGAAGAATTGGGGGCTAATGCCATTGTCAATATCCGTTTTGCCACGTCATCAGTGGCCCAAGGTGCAGCTGAACTGTTTGCTTATGGTACAGCCGTTAAGGTAGAAGAGTGATGAACGGATTAGAAATTCTCATCGTGTTTATTTTGCTCATCGTTGGATACTTATCAGGGAGTCTGGTTGAAAAACGCCATTATAAAAGTATCCGAGAGCGAGAGCGTCAAACATTACATGTCCCTCTCATGACTTTGGGAGCAAAACACCCTTTACCGGATGCACAACAAAGCCAATTGTTTGTTGGCAGTGTCGTTATTTCAATTGATTATTTTAAACGAATGTCAGCAGCACTACGAAATTTAATCGGGGGACGAATCGTCGTCTATGAAAGTTTACTCGATAGGGGTCGCCGAGAAGCTCTGTTACGATTAAAGGAAGAAGCGATGGCGTGGGGAGCAACTCAAGTTGTGAATGTGCGATTAGAAACGGCTACAATTGGAGGTCGTTCTAACAGTAATAGTAGTATGAGTTTGGGTTCAATTGAAGTGATTGCTTATGGAACAGGAATTCGTTAAATGAAATATGTGCCAAAAGAAATTAATAACAATATTAATGTCACCCCCCATCATCCGTTAAGCAATTTTGCTTACTTGTTAGGCTCCGTTGTCATTATCAGTATCCTCATTTTCGTGATTTTAGGATTCATAGCAGATTGGTTATCGACACAGATAAGTCCTGAAACCGAAAGTAAAATTGGTCAAACATTTCTCCCGGGCATTTTAGAACAAAATGCAGAAGTTGTAGAGGATAAACGTATTCAATATCTTGACAAACTTCTAACATCCCTACCAAAATCAGGAGAAGAGATTCGTTTGCCCTTGACAGTTCATTTATTTCAAAATGACAAAGTGAATGCGGCCATTATGCCAGGAGGGCATATTTTGATTCATACTGCCCTTTTGGAAACGGTGAAATCAGAAAATGAATTAGCTTTAGTGCTGGCACATGAATTAGGACATTTTCAAGCTTATGATCCCATTAAAAGTTTAGGACGTTCACTGATTATGATTGTGAGTTTTATGGCACTAGGTTTTGGTACGTCAGATATAACCAGTGGTCCGAATGTGATTGCTATGACGGGAGAATTGGCTTATTTGAATTATAGTCGAGCCCAAGAAAAAAATGCGGATATTTACGCGCTTTATCGGGTAGTTAATCATTATGGGCATGGAGGGCATAGTTTAGACTTTTTTAAGCTATTGGATGAACAAGACAAGGAAGAGGGGATGGGGGGGCGGAAATGGATGAAAGTCTCTCAATATTTTTCAACGCATCCCTTGAGCGAAAATCGGATTGAAATGCTCACCCAAGTAGCGAATAAAAATGGATGGGACATGGGAGGCGAGGCAACACCTTTACCTAAATGGTTACATTGCCCAAATATGGAACCGTGCGAGTCTCAATAGGGGAAAGGTAAAAGGGGGCAAGGAGGCAAGAGAAAGGCATCAGGTGTTATAAGGGCTGAAATTTGTTGGTCCAAAAATCCATTGTAGACTCCAAAAAACTGTAATGCTTAAGTCCAAAATTTATTTTGGACCGAAAATTAATTCAGTTAGAATGACCTGGTCCCGCATAACACCTGTCCCCTTTCTCCTGATACCTTTCTCCTTTCTCCTTTTATTGGCCCTTATCCCGTCAAAAATTTTTTACTTGACATCTGATTTCTTATTGGTAAAATAATCACCCATTAACGCGGGAATAGCTCAGTGGTAGAGCACAACCTTGCCAAGGTTGGGGTCGCGAGTTCGAATCTCGTTTCCCGCTCCAGATTTCTATGGCTGGATAGCACAGTGGTTATGCAGCGGCCTGCAAAGCCGTCGACGCCGGTTCGATTCCGGCTTCAGCCTCCAAAATATTGATTTTTGAATCAACTGCTAAGTTTTGGAATAAATATCCTATCTCTTAACAAATTTAAAAAACATTTAAAAAATCTATAATTTTTTCTTTTTCATAAGAATGCCTGGGTGGCGGAATTGGTAGACGCAAGGGACTTAAACAAATTTGAGCACCTATTGCGAAATCTTTAGGTGAATGGAGTCTAATTCGGCGAAACCTTTAAAATGACAACGCCGAGCTAAGCTCAACGGTGGGGGCAAGGTAAAGGGAATAATCATATCCCTTTTCCTTTCCCCTTTATTATTTTTTCTAAACCATTTCTCCTCCGTTGAGAAAGTGTAGAGACCATACGGCTCCTGCCTGACTAAATCCCTTCAATTATTTTATTGCGAGGCATTTAAAGGCAAAGACAGGGTCCAGACCACAAACATTCAATTAATTGAAAATTGAGCAACATATCAATGAATCATTAATAAATGGCAGCGAAAGTTGTAGTTGGTAAGAAAATCCCTCGATTTAATAAATCGTACCGGTTCGAGTCCGGTCCCGGGTACCATTATCTCTCCTTCCTTATGTGGGCATGGCAAATAACTGTTGATAGTTTCTGATGTATACAGCACATTTCGGGCTGAATGCCGCACCCTTCTCTATCACGCCAGACCCACATTACCTCTATCTTAGTGTACGTCACCGAGAAGCGTTGGCCCATTTATTATATGGTGTCAATGAAGGTCCTGGTTTCGTTTTGCTTACCGGTGAAGTGGGTACTGGTAAAACAACACTGTGTCGTAGCCTCATTGAACAATTACCAGAAAACGTCGATGTGGCATTATTACTCAATCCACGAGTAACTTCCGTTGAATTACTGGCTACCTTATTTGATGAATTAAGAATTAGTTATACGACTAATTTTACCCTCAAAGATTTTATTGATCAGCTTAATAGCTATTTACTGACCGCTCATGCTGTGGATCGTCGTACAGTGCTTATTCTTGATGAAGCTCAAAATCTTTCCACTGATGTACTGGAACAAGTACGACTATTGACCAATCTGGAAACATCTGCTCAGAAATTGTTGCAAATCATTTTAGTTGGACAACCTGAATTAAATCAACTCTTAAAACGCAACAATCTTCGTCAATTAGCACAACGTATCACCGCACGATATCACTTATTGCCGTTATCTTTAAAAGATACACAAGCTTATATTAATCACCGTTTAGCGATAAGTGGTGCCAAAAGCCCATTATTTACTGAAGCGGCGACTCGCCGGGTTTATCGCTATTCTAGTGGTGTTCCTCGTTTAATTAACATTATTTGTGACCGTGCTTTATTAGGTGGTTACGTTAATAATGAAAATCCCATTGACACGCATATTGTTCGTAAAGCGGTCCAAGAAGTGCGTGGTGAAAGTCTTAGCCGTTCTTTCTCTGTTGGATGGTTAGTTAGTGGATTAGCGATGATTGTACTAGTCGCTGGATTAATTTGGTGGTGGTACTCCCCAGTAGAACTTTCTTTCTTGAAACTTTCCACGTCAACACCTAAGACATTTTCTTTATCAACGAGTTCTGAAACTAAAACGGCTTCGATTGAGGAACCCATACCAACATCCTCACTACCAACACCGATACTGGAAGAACGTTTAGAACCGCCTTTATTAGAGATTATTCCCAAATCCACCACAGAGTCCGCATTTACGACGCTTTTTAATCTTTGGGGCTTCAATTACCAAAGTTTAGCCGGTAATAAAGCGTGTGAAAAGGCTGCAACACGCGGGTTAGCTTGTCTATTAAAAACAGGCAGTTGGGAAGAATTTAGTCGCTATAATCGTCCAGGTATCCTTGAATTAGTGACGGAAGAAGGTAAACAATATCATCTGGTTGTGAAAAACTTGCAAGATGAGATTGCTATTTTGGCAATGGATGGGAAAACTTATCAATTTCCAAAGATCGACATTAATGAATACTGGCTTGGACAATTTTTAGTGCTTTGGAAACCCCCAGTATTACCGCCACCGGTGATAAAAGTAGGTATGACAAATGACACGGTCTTATGGGTCAGAAAACACTTAGACAGGATTGAAGGAATACGGAGCGAACTTCTTACTTTATCGCCACGTTTTGATTATCCATTAAAACGTAGAATCATCGAATTTCAGCGTCAACAAAAATTACATGCCGATGGTGTTGTGGGGGAACAAACGATGTTGGCGTTACAAGCGTTAGTGGGCCCTGGACCCAAGTTAGTCGAGTAATCTTTGAATCTGAATGAAAATGGTTAGTTCTTGAAAATGATTGCGCTTTGCTCATTACTTTAAGTTATTAAAAAAAGCCTCTTGGTGATTGTCACCTTGAGGCTTTTTTTTGTCTTAATCTCAGCACGGCATAATTTGTACTTGTGTCATTTTGAGCGTGGCGACGAAATATTATTGAATTTAATAAGATTTATAAGGGAAGCCAAAAAATAAATTCTCCTTCTCAACAATCTTAAGAATATCAAAAATCCTATTTATATGTTGCATGTAAGATACATTTGTGACATTATTACAACGTAGCGATCATTTTTAAAAAGGATTGAATTATGAAAATGTTTAGTGGAACAATATTCCTTATTGGTGGATTTATACTTTTAATAACGGGTAGCATTTTTTTTCTGTTGAAAGTACCAGCTGTTGTTTGGATTTCTATGATAAGTGTTGGATTTATTTTGATGATGGGTAGTGGTAGGGTAGACAGTGAAGAGAGTAGTAGTCAGGGAAGTGGTTAAAAGAATGTCTTAAATAATTTCATAAGACAAGAAGCAAATGGTGTTTCAATCGTAGGTATCCATCACTATAGATATAGCGTTTTTGCGTTTAATGCGTTACAGCGTTATAGCGTTATAGCGTTTTTTCTTTAATTTATGAATAACTTAAACTAGATTAATTGTACTTTATTTAATCGGGAATTGCTATATTCAAAAAAATCTTTAAAACCTTCAAGGTTTTCAAAACCTCGAAGGTTTTTAGTTGAAATAAAGATTCCAAGTTTATCAAAAAGCCATTATTAGAAATGCTATTTTTTTAAAAAATAGTATTTCTTGCACAAAACTATACTGTGTGTCCATCAGTTTTGTGAAAATCTTGCCATCATCAGAAATACTATTTTTTAAAAAAAATAGCATTTCTTGCACACCATAAAATTAGATATTAGCCAAAATTCTTAGCCACAAAATCCCAATTGACTAAACTCCAAAACGCTTCGACATATTTTGGACGAGCATTACGATAATCAATGTAATAAGCATGTTCCCACACGTCACAAGTCAGCAAAGGTGTCTGTCCAGAAGTCATTGGGTTACCGGCATTGCTGGTGCTAACTAAAGCCAAACTACCATCCGCATTTTTGACTAACCAACCCCAACCCGATCCGAAAGTCGTCACCGCTGTTTTGGTGAATTCTGCTTTGAAATTGTCAAAAGAACCGAAAGTGCTATTAATAGCATCCGCCAACTTGCCAGAGGGTTGTCCACCACCATTGGGACTTAAGCTGTTCCAGTAAAAGGTATGGTTCCAAATCTGAGCCGCATTGTTAAAAATGCCTCCGCTTGATTTTTTAACAATGTCCTCCAAAGACATATCAGCAAATTCAGTCCCTTTAATCAAGTTATTCAGATTAGTCACATAAGTTTGGTGATGTTTGCCGTAATGAAACTCCAAAGTTTCTTTAGAAATGTGTGGCTCTAACGCATTTTTTTCGTAAGGTAGGGCTGGTAAAGTGTGTTCCATCTGAATTCCTTTTTACCTATGATTGAATTAAAAAATATTGAGAAACTCGCAAAATTATTTGTTATTAGTGAATAGCGAATAAAACGATTTACCATTCATTTTTTATAAACATTATCAGTCATTCGCTATCAGAATAATGTTTGTTCACTGCACAAAGATTGGTTTATCCAGTCCTATTTTCAACCCCTTTAAACTTATGCTCATTAAAATCATTTTGTTAGTGAGCTGCTATAGAAATCCTAAATGATTTATCACCTCTGTCTTAAACAAATGCTATTTCTTAAAGAAATAGTATTTGTTGGTCGTATATAGCAATTCCCTATTAAATAAAGTACAATTAATTTAGTTTAAGTTATTCATAAATTAAATAAAAAACGCTATAACGCTGTAACGCATTAAACGCAAAAACGCTATAAAAGCTTAAACATCTGCCTTAAACAAATGCTATTTCTTTAAGAAATAGTATTTGTAGGTCGTACAAAAGTTTAAACATCGAACTAAAGGAGAACAATTATGCTTGTTATTTACTCATCCTATGCTTGTGGCTTATTCATTGATTTTGAGCCTCGCCCTTTCTAGCGGCCAATCATTCATCCATCTTTGGCCGTAATTGGCTAGGCTCTCACATCATTTTCCAAATTCATTTATTCTTGTGAGAGCATCAAGATGACATCCAAAAAACAATGGTTAAAAGACGCAACCGCATTATGTGCGGAAATTCGCCCTGAAGATGGTATTGATCCAGGAAAAGTTGTTCACAAATCCATTCGTTCAAACAAACATCGCAAAACTTATCAAGTTTGCAAACAAGCAGAAAGAACGTTGAATCTCGTTTTAGCCGGTGAATCGGTTGAAGCGTTGTTACGCGAATTAAGCATCTGTGCTGTCGAACCCAATCCAGATAGTTCCCGACTGTTGGTCATTGTTGAACCGATTTCGACTGTCGTTTCATTAGATAAGCATGATGTATTGCAAGCACTGCAACGCGCTGAAGGACGATTACGTTCTGCTATTGCAACCACGATTAATCGCAAACGAGTACCTCAACTGACTTTTCATTTTATTGGTCCGATGGAAGTTCCTTGGCAAACTTAAACTCCATTTGATGTCAATAATATTTACGTCACTCACTATTTTAAGCACATGTAGGGTAACAAAACCCTAGATTTCTCCTCTCCCAACCTCGCTTGGGATTGGGGAAGGGAGAAATCTTAAGAATAGAAACAGCGTGAAAAAAAATAGCTGAAAATCGCTCAAATTTAACACCCCAGATAAGACTCGCTTGCCCACCTACCAATCCATTCAATGAATTTATAAATAATTGATTTTTAAGACCTGCATAGCTTTGTAGGGACTACTGGAAAAATTATGCTTCTCATTTAGGATCGCTATCATGTTTTTTGATATTGCATTGTTAGCTTATTTAATTGATAAATATTTTGGTGAGTTCCCTATCAAACATCCGGTCGTGTGGATGGGTGAATTTATTCAAGCTTTTGAAGCGCGATTTTACCAAGATACGATTTTGTCGGGCGGATTACTGGTTGTCGGATTACTCAGCGTGACTTTTTTAATCACTTATGGATTAGTTCATATCACGAGTTTTCTACCGGCAGTTTTAGAATGGCTCATCTTATCCGTGATAGCCTCGACTGGGATTGCTATGCAAATGTTACATGCGAGCGTGAAACAAGTTTTAATGGCTGATGAGCCGAAAAAAGCGTTAAGTATGCTCGTCAGCCGTGATACTCAACAGATGAACGACACCGAAATCTATAAAACTTGCCTTGAAACATGGGCGGAAAATCTCAGTGATGGCGTGATTGCACCACTGTTTTATTTGATATTATTTGGCTTAGAAGGACTGGCTTTGTATAAAGCGATTAATACCCTAGATTCGATGGTCGGATATAAAACACCTCGATACAACCGCTTTGGGCGTATTGCTGCCAAATTAGATGATTTGGCTAACTATTTTCCAGCACGTTTAACGGCTCTGCTGATTGTGCTATTTTCAGGGCAACAAGCCAAAGCCGCTTGGAAAATTGTATGGCGGGATGGTCATCAATTAGAAAGCCCTAATGCTGGTTTACCGATTGCTGCGATGGCAGGTGCTATTGATGTCAAGTTAGGTGGTGATGCCGTTTATCATGGACAACTCAAACATAAGCCTGTATTAGGTGACGGCAAAAATCTGGTGACAGCCGAGGATGTACAACAAGCACTTAACCTGCGAATCAACTTTGACCGTTTTTTGATATTAAGTTTAATGATAATTTGTCTTTTCTCACTCGCCAGTGTCATTCCTTAATGTATTCCCTTCCCTAATCGGTTTCTATACTATGCTGGCGCGTGAGAACCAGAAAATAGATATAGAGGTTTCTACAAATGCTATTTCTTTAAGAAATAGTATTTGTTGATAGCTTGCTTTCCTTATATTTTAGCAAATAAAAAAATTTGACACGTTATTTTTTACTCATTAGAATATATTAAATTTGTTTAGGTACTTACCTACGAGGTAAACGGGAAGTCGGTGCAAATCCGACACTGCCCCCGCAACGGTAAATAAGGTAAGGTCAATCATAAATGCCACTGTGTTTAAAAAAACGTGGGAAGGCGATTGACTGAGGTTTATGCCTACTTATAAGTCCGGAAACCGGCCTAAACAGCATAATGATACATATCGCGGAGGGCGATGAACGTACAAGCTCATTCTATTTATCTGGTATCAATTTTTTTGCCTAAAATTGGAACTGGACAAATTATTCAGCGACAGACCCTGACCGGTTTTTAAAACTGGTCAGGTATCAAGTCATATAGAAAAGCCAAAATTGTACCCCGCCTTCTTTCTTACTTATCAATTGAACTCATTTCTATAGTTTTCCAGAAAAATCTCTGGAGCCAAACCTTTGAGGTTTTAAAAACCTCGAAGGTTTCTAGCCAAAATATTTATCTGGAGTGCTATATTTATTCCATAATGCACATTTCAGAAGGTATTATCACCGGTTTACCCGCTGTTGGATACACGGTGATTGCGATTGGTTTGACGGCTGTTGGTGTCAAAAAAATGAAGGCTTTCATCGCCGAAAATCCAGAAAAGAAACCACTTTTAGCAATGGGTGGTGCATTCATATTTCTTCTATCTCTTCTTCCGATTCCGGCATTTACTGGCACTTGTTCACACCCGGCTGGTTCTCCGTTGGCTGCTATATTACTCGGACCGTGGATTGGCTTAACCCTGACTGCTATGTCGCTGTTTCTTCAAGCAGCCTTTTTTGCTCACGGTGGTTTTTCTACTTGGGGAGCCAATGTGATAACACTGGGTATCGGTGGCGCATTTTGTGGTTGGTTAGCATTCAAAGCGGCTCGTCAAGCTGGACTTTCTTTGGTCATTTCGGCGGGCATCGGTGGACTTATCGGTGATCTCATGACTTATGCAATTGCTGGTTTTAGCCTTAGCCTAGTCATGGCTTATGGCCCTAATCCACAACTATCATTTAGTCAATACTTACTGGCTATTTATGTCGCTTATCTTCCTACACAAATGCCTATTGCAATTGGTGAAATGTTTCTGACCGGGTTATTAATTGGCTATGTTTTTAAACAACGTCCCGAAATACTTCAAGAACTGAAAGTCGTCTTCAGTAAAGCAGTGATTATTGTTGCTGTATTTATCGCATTGCCTATACCCTTAGCTGACCGTGCTTACGCCGAAGAATCCGTAGTGCCAACAGTGGTGCCCATTGTTGAACCGGTAACCATTACCGAAGAAGAGGAAGGTGGCATGGTTGGCATGGATGAAGCTGTCAATGAAGTGATGGCAGAAGTTGCAGGTCTTTCCGCGCGTGAACCTTATATTAATCTGGAAGCGATGGGTGATGTCTGGAATGCCGTCATGCTATTAGCCGGCGCTATTTGCGGATTTATCTTTGGTCGATATTGGCACCTGCTTACTGATAAGGACAAACCCTCTTGAGTGCTGGATTTGATATCAATAAGGTGCTTGATTCTGAACAGCAGCTATTGGCCCACAAGGGCCAAGGCTTTTTTCTCTTGGATGCGCGTATCAAGATTGGACTGTTGATAGCGGTTATCGTATTAAACATTGGATTCGCCATAAACACCCTTAGCGCACTCTTACTGTTCATTGGTTTCACCCTTGTTTTATGGTCAAGACCACCATTAGGCAGAACGCTGCTGTTTTTTATTGCACCATTTGTCCCAACCTTGATTGCAGCGATTGGTATCGCTATAACGACCGGCATTACGCCGGTTCTCAAAATCGGAATGTTCACCGTTTATGAAGAGGGTTTGCTCCATAGTTTGGGAGTCATTCTACGAGTATACTGCGATATAACGTGGTTGGTACTGACGTTCATAACCACCTCTTTTAACACGATTCTGAAAGCACTACGTTGGTATTATATGCCATCCATTTTGGTCGATACACTGGCACTGATGTACCGATATTCATTCCTGTTATATGAAGAGTTTACCCGAATGAACACCGCCGCAATTTCACGAGGTGGCAGAAATGGTCAATGGAATACGATAAAAACCATTGGACGAATTACAGCGCAGGTTTTTATGCGTACTTATGATCGTTCTGAAAAGATATTTCATGCAATGGTTGCCAGAGGTGGAGAAAAGATTGATGCTTAACAATAATTTGCGTTTATTGCGTTTATTGCGTTACAGCGTTATAGCGTTTTATCTTTAATTATGAATAACTTAAATTATATTAACTACATTCAATCGGGAAACGCTATAGCGATTGCACAAATTAAAACTAACTAAATCATATAAATTTAATGATTTAAAGATACTGAACCTATGAAGACTGAGAAAAACGAAGTTCTCAAATTTGACCAGGTGAGTATCAACTATGGGGGCGGTATTAAGGCGCTCAATAATATTTCTCTGAGTTTTGTTGAAGGTGAATCAGCCGTTATCTGTGGAGCTAATGGTTCTGGAAAAACCACGCTACTTAAAGCCGCCGCCGGATTGCTGTTACCAACAGAAGGCAGAGTATTTCTAGCCAATGAAGAGCTGACCAAAAAAACGCGAAATAATGCTTTTAAAAAAATCGGCTTCTTGTTTCAAGATTCTGAAGATCAGCTTTTCTGCCCAACCGTGCGCGAAGATGTTGAGTATGGCCCAATTAATCAGGGACTTAGTCCAGAAACAATCAAGCAACGGGTTGAATATGCTTTCCAGATTATGGGGTTGGAAGACTTGGCAAATCGCCCGATTCATCATCTTTCCGGTGGGCAGAAAAAAAGAGTCGCACTGGCTGGTATTCTAGCGATGCAACCTTCAGTTCTCGTTCTTGATGAACCAACTAATGGACTTGATGCTCAAACCAGTCACGAACTGATAAAAACGCTCAAACACCTGAACGAAGATCATAGCTTTACATTGATTGTAGTCAGCCACGACATGAATTCCATCTCTCAGTTTGCCAAACGCATGATCATTCTCAAAGCGGGTACCATTTTTAAGGATGGGCATATTCGTGAGGTACTCACCAATATTGAGGCATTGGAAGAGGCTAACATTGAACCGCCAATTATCACCCGATATTTCTATCTGAAGAATAAACTCAGCCAAGCGGAAAATAAAAAACTTCCACTTTGCATAGATGAAGCGATTTCACAAAACGAAACCTGACAGGTTTTTAAAACCTGTCAGGTTTGGCTTAACAACCGGAGAAAAATAATGGCAAGCGTGACAACTAAACGCGGCGACGGTGGTGAAACCAGTCTCGCTGGCGGCATTCGTATTTCCAAAGCCCATCTTCGAGTGGAAACTTATGGTACGATTGATGAACTGAATTCAGTGATGGGATTTGCCCGTTCTATCTGTGAAGATGCTGAAGTATCTGAACTGGTAAAATCCATCCAACGTGAACTCTTTGTGGTGGGTTCATCACTCGCAACGCCACCGGAAAGTAAAAAATCACCACCTGATGTGACACCAGAAATGGTTGAGGTGCTGACAGAACACGTTCATCGAATTGAAAATCTTGAAGGGATGTTATTTGATTGGTCAATTGCTGGCGAACACACCGTTTCTGCTGCTTTTGACATGGCACGTACCGTTTGTCGTCGTGCTGAACGTCATTTAGTCACTCTCATCGACTCTGGTGAAGAAATCAATTCCAATATTCTACCTTATCTCAATCGCCTCTCTGATTTATTGTGGTTATTGGGACGTTTGGTTGAATTACGCGCCGGCGTGGATGCTAGCCTACGTGATGACACTCAAAAAAAGGCCCGTTGGTCAAGGGCTTGGAATTGATATCATGCCTCAAGTTGTACTCCTATTTAGAGGTTTCATCAATTCCACCCGGCTTAAAACCCTTGTTATCTGGATTACTTTATTTAGGAGAACAAGATATGAACTTTGAATTAACCCCAGAACAAGTTCGGGAAATAGGTAAAATTTGGGGAAAAGCCTATCTTTCTACATTATCCCCGGAAGAACGGTTTATTGGTCTTAAACCCGAAGAACGATTAATGGGCCTTAAACCCGAAGAACGGTTTATTGGTCTTAAACCCGAAGAACGACTCATGGGCCTCAAACCTGAAGAACGACTCATGGGCCTCAAACCCGAAGAACGGTTAGCTGGATTATCACCAAAAGAAATTGAGGACTACCTCAAAACTCTCAAAAAAAGCTAATTAGCTCGTAGGTCGGGTTAGCGAAGCGTAACCCGACTCACTGGCGCGTGGAAAAAAAAAGCCCCAAAGCACAAACGCGCTTTAGGGCTTTTTTTAGGGATTGGAGTCCAAAGCGAGTGTAGGGGTACCTTTTACAGATGGTACGTGGGACGCACCCTACGCTTGCTCGTGTTATTTCTTTCCAAACAGCAAGAGGAATTCTTATGTGATCAAATAACAAATTTAATATCTCAAGTTGATCAATAATAGCTAATGAAAATATTGCGCCGGAATCGGCAATAACCAGCCCATTCTTCTGATTATTTAAGCTTTTCGATGTCATCAATTACATCACCTATCGTTAAGTTTGATATTGGCACTTCATTTTCCGACAAAATGGTTTCAAATTGTAACCTTGGAAGTCCTGATATCTGTGCTGCTTTTCCAATAGTCAGCTTCTGTAGTTTATAAAGCTGAATAGCTAATGCAATCAGAATTCGTTGCTTTAGTTCATTTTCTGTTTCATTCAATGCCAGAAGAATATCAGCCGGGAAGTCTATAGATACAGTTTGTGTATTCATATTTTTATTGCTTTATACTTGGGGTTCGGTGATTCCAAAACGGGTTTTTTGAATTTGGAGTCAAACTCAAAAACTTTTATAAAATCAAATATTAAACCAAATAGTCAGCTAGATTGAAGAACGACCCCAACTTTAAAATACCTTAATCAATTGGAAAAATAGGGAAAATGATTAGCAATTATGAATTTTTAATTCACGTAATCATGTTTCACCGGATTATCAATTTATTAAGCTATCCGACAGGTTAGCTTTTATGGCCAATTTTTTAATTCTTAAATTCTTGGTTTGGAATCACCGAACCCCAAGTTTATAGCCAATTAAAAAACCGTTATTCCGATTAGCAAGGAAAATAGCCGCATTTAACATAAACACGACGATAATTAGGCATAATTCATTCCTTCTTAGAGAAAATGGTGGGTTTCCGCTTCGCTCCTACCCACCCTACGCTTGCTAATTGATGAAATACTTTTGCGAAATTTTACCTATTTCTGGATAATGTTTAATCGCTATTTTAATTTTTTCATCGTTAATATACGCTTTGAGTAACTGACAATCATTTTTGTGGTAATTAGAAATGTGCTTTTTCAGCTTTTTTTCATAAAAACGACAGTCTTGGTTTTCCGATAAATTAATTGGCTGAAAATGGGCAAGTAACCAATGTTCAATGCAAGGATCACTGATGTAAATTTCGGCTCCTAATTTTTCAACTTCATGCTTTAGCTGATTATCAGAAGAAAAATATCTATCTTTGTCGAACCAAATTACATAACCCAAATATTCAGGGCCATATTTTGGGATAAAGCGTTTGGCTTCCATTAAAACATGTCTAGCACTTCCACCGTTGCAGTTTTGTGGTTTAGCGACTTGTTGGTGCTGGCGATAAAGTGTCTTAAGGAGCTGAATATAATTTTCTTCCGTACAACCTTCCACAAAGAAAAAATACTGTTTTGGTTGACTTTTCCGTTTAGGCGCTTTTTTTCTCGCCATGCTAAATTGCCCTCGGTTTTGCCCCAAATCGGCCCACGCGATACAACAACTCTAAATCTTTTTTATAAAGTTCTTTGATATCGGTAAATGCGGAGGCTGAAAATAATTCGGTTTGTCCTTGCTCGTTTTTTTCGGCAAACCAAAGTTGTTCGGGTTTGAGAAATTCCATAAAGTAAGTATTATGAAATGAACAAATCAGTTGCGCGTTATGTTTATTTTCGGCAGGATTTTCAAACAAGCCTAACAGATAAGCCACTAAATTTTGATGTAATTTTAATTCGATTTCATCCAAAATCAAGAGACTGCCTTTTTCCAAAGCATTCAAAATCCGATACAACACCGTTAAAAATTGCAAAGTACCCGCACTTTCTGAATCAGAAGAAAAATCAACTAAAGTGTTATCTAGCTTATGTTTGAAAAATAGCTGAAATAGTCGATTATTTTCTTCTTCCAACGCCTTAGCTATTCCTGATATGACAGATTCCTCTATTCTATTATCTTCATTGAGTTGAGGTTTCTCCCTTTTTGCTTCATAAATTTCTTGGAACAATTTCTTAATATTCTCATGAGAAGACTGGACATAGATATTTTCTATCCCAAGATCGGCTATTTTTAATAATTTTTGAACTTTATCTTTTCTCTCCTTATTTCGTAACCAAAAATCTAAAGTAGAAAATTCTAAGTCCTCTTCCTTAAACCCTTTATAAGACAAATTGGAATAAAACCGATAATCTTTACAAGCATTAGCGATAGATTGGGAAGCAAATTGAGAAGCAAAGGAAACGATAGAACAATTTGGCCTTAAATCTTTAGTTTCAATCGGACTCACATTGTCACCAAAGCGCACTTTGTTACCTTCACGACGATAAACCAGTTCTTCTTTTCCATTCGGGTAATAATGCAATTCTTCCTTCAACACTTGTTCTGAAGTTAAGCAAAGTTGATATTCGTAATCAACAATTTGTTCTTTGCCATCGACTAAAGACTGTTGGGCAAAAATTAACTGAAATTGCGACGGTAAATTTTGGCGGGTATAAAAAGGTTCATAAGGAATTTTGTCATTTTTATCCAGACGCAGAAAAGAATGTTGCATAAACCATAACACAAAAGTTAATGCTTGCAGAGTTGCCGTTTTTCCTGAAGCATTGGCACCGGCAAAACCAATCATCGGATGAGCGACATAAACAGAATTTTCTAAATTGGCATCAAATTCAAGAATATTTTCGTTTTTGATGGAACGGTAATTTTCAATCGTGAAATACTTGATCACACATTGCACCTTTCTATTTTGGTAATTGGTAATTTTTGATTTCTAGGCTTGCTCTTTTTTGATTCAGACAAATGGAAATAATTGGAATAATTGGGATTAGAGTAAAATTAATATGAAACAATAATGCCTGTTAAAAGTAATGTTACTCTGACCCCAATTATTACGCAAAGCACAAACGCGCTTTAGGGCTTTTTTTAGGGATTGGAGTCCAAAGCGAGTGTAGGGGTACCTTTTACAGATGGTCCGTAGGACACACCTACGCTTGCTTGCTTTGCATAACATGAGTTAATCAATAAATTTTCTCCAAATCTCTGGATAATTATTTTGTATTAACTTTTTCCATGCAGCTGTTTCTGAATTGCGTTTTTCTAAATCATCTTTGTGGTAAATAAGTAATATATCAATACTTCCTTTTTCATTATCTAAAAATAAAATGATTCTATTTCCAGATTTTTTAGGAGATTCTCGTGTACCTGCAACTGCAAACTCAAATTTAAACAAACGATATGGTTCACAAAATTTAATACAATCTAAGCGATCAGTATCTTTTAATTGATAAGCTCTTTCCAGAGAAAGTACGATAGATTTTTCTGTAATTTCCCATTCTTTCTCTGAATATTTTTTTCTAAACTTTTTCCTATAATGTGTTTTGGCAAAATCTGAAAAACTTACCTTGAAATCAATATCTTTAATAAACATTGTCGGGTTCCTCTTGAATGATCAATTCATAAGGAATAACTTTATTGTCCCGTGAAATTTTCCATGGTAATTGTTTATGGGTAAAATCAACAAGACTATCTGTATCATGTTGACACCATTTTTGAGCAATTTCCTTGATCAATTCAATTTCTTGTTCATTAAGTTGATCTCTTTCTAATTCTTCCAACAAATAACAAAAGGTAGCTGTTCCTTTTTTTTCTTCTGCAATGATACCATGAGCAATCATGTATTCAAATACTGAAAAAAATTCTACTGTTACTGGTCCATAAGGTAGTTTTTTGTATTCAAACCCAGTCATGGGTTCTAAAAAATTGTAAAATTTAGCAAAGTCTACCAAGTAGACCAATTTAGCCAGTTTAATTTTTGTTATCTTTGAATCCTTTATAGTACCGTATCTAATACAAAGCGCAATGATTTGTTGTAACTTTCTTAATGCTGGTGTTTTCATTATATATTTCCTCAATATCGTTTTAAAGGAAAATTCAAGGGCATTGGCGCAAACCGAAACCAAGAATAGAGCAAAAAATCAAAAAGATAACAAACCTGAAGAGAACTTCAATTAAGCAGAACTGCTTTACCCTCCCTACATTAACCCATGTTACGCTTGCTTTATCTGTTCTTCTTTGTACTTTGCTAAAATCGTGTTCAACAATTCAATTGAATAAAACCGCTTATTTTTCAATAAAGCTTCAAATAGTGGTTTGAGTTCTGAAATGATGTTTTTATCTCTTGCAACTGATAATATTCCAATTGTTCCAATACAATTTATTCCAAAGTTTTCAGCAATCTTTCGCGCTTTTCTGTCATCAATTAATAAAAAATCAGCATTTAATTCTTTGTATAAGATGACACATTCTGATTCGCCGTAATCCATCACAAAAGATAAATGGTTAAAACCTTTGATCGGTTGCGTTTTGTCGTTGAAGAATTTATAAATTCTTGGGTAGTGATCTGTTGTTTTATCTTGTGTTATTTCTTTCCAAACAGCAAGAGGAATTCTTATGTGATCAAATAACAAATTTAATATCTCAAGTTGATCAATAATAGCTAATGAAAATATTGCGCCGGAATCGGCAATAACCAGCCCATTCTTCTGATTATTTAAGCTTTTCGATGTCATCAATTACATCACCTATCGTTAAGTTTGATATTGGCACTTCATTTTCCGACAAAATGGTTTCAAATTGTAACCTTGGAAGTCCTGATATCTGTGCTGCTTTTCCAATAGTCAGCTTCTGTAGTTTATAAAGCTGAATAGCGAGTGCAATAAGAATTCGTTGCTTTAGCTCATTTTCTGTTTCATTCAATGCCAAAAGAATATCAGCCGGGAAGTCTATAGATATGGTTTGTGTATTCATATTTTTATTGCTTTATAGCCAATTAAAAAACAGTTATTCCGATTAGCAAGGAAAATAGCCGCATTTAACATAGCCATGGCGATTGAGGGCACTGAGGTCCTTGAATGGGATTGCTTCTAAAGGTATAATGAGCCGATTTTAAACACAACGGAAAAAAATGGCACTATTAAGTTTAGAAGCAATCCCATTCAAGGACCTCAGTG
>Ga0233403_10000252_pt1 | contig 25221 bp, 20 predicted proteins | sample Na_oxic_1_MG_FD_179866 | JGI IMG/M metagenome (GOLD analysis project Ga0233403, IMG submission 179866) | Seawater microbial communities from Saanich Inlet, British Columbia, Canada - Na_oxic_1_MG | ecosystem: Environmental > Aquatic > Marine > Inlet | place: Canada: British Columbia | collected...
CTTGCTCCGGATCAACAATATCATCAGGTAAGTGATCATTGACTTCGTGGTAGGTCAAAAAACCCTGTTCTTTGCCCCTAGCAATGAGTGACTTCAATTGAGATTTTTGTTGCTCTTGATTCATTATCAATTATTAATTTATCAATTATGGATTGTTAGTTATCAATTATCTCGCGGTGATTGATAACGATTCAATGAGAAGTGTTTACTTTAATGGAGATTTTTACCACGAGATTGATATAAAGATTTCAACTCTTGTTTTTCTTCGGCAGTTAAATTAGGCATTTTTTTGGTTAAATATTGATAGCGTGGAGAGTCACTTTTTTTATACAACTGGTTAATTACACCGCGAAATTCCTCTTCTATAATCTTGATATGGGTTTCTGTGAACAGTGGTTTTTGTGTGGCTAACTGATTGATGATTTGTTCAGATTCTGTCCCTCGATAGTGTTCGCAAATCGCCCCCAATGTTAATTGAGGTTTATTTCTGGTAAATTCAATGAGGCTTAACAGTAGTTTTATATCTTGTTGATTCAAAAAGGATAATTTTTTATTAGGATAGTCAACCGATTGAGATAAAATAGGTTTGTGGAATAAATAGACAATTGCTTGATGTTCTAAAGACAGCTCTCTCATACTTTCAACCGAAATCGGCTTTTTTGGAATCTTAGGTTTGGGAATTGCACCTCCTTGTATAAGTATAGCCAACTTTGCCGGATCGATATGGCTTAAATCACCTAATTTTTGCAACATCAAATCACGATAAGCCTCTCCCCGCAGTTGCTTTAATAATGGTTTTGCCAATTCCACTAAACGCGCTTGCCCATCAATATTATTCATGTCAACTTGTTGGGTTAAGGTATCAAACAAAAAATTTGACAGTGGTTGTGCCCCCGTTAAGCGAGTATTAAAGCCGATGGCACCTTCCCGACGTACCACACTATCTGGATCATCTCCTTTGCTTAAAAAAATAAAACTGACTTGCCGCCCATCTTCAAGTAAAGGCAATACCGTTTGTAAGGCTCGCCAAGCGGCTTTTTGGCCGGCTGTATCACCATCAAAACAAAAAATTATTTCTTCAAGGTTGCGAAATAAGTGGATTAAATGTTCACGAGTCGTCGCGGTACCCAAAGTTGCAACCGCATTTGGTATGCCATATTGCACTAATCCAATTACATCCATATAACCTTCGACAACAATTATCTTTTTCAGAGGACGTACTTTACGGGCTAAGTACCAACCATATAATTCGCGGCTTTTTTGAAATAAGGAAGTTTCCGGGGAATTGAGATATTTAGGCTCGTGTTCACTGTCAGTAAGTTTGCGTCCCCCAAAGGCAATAACGCGCCCCCGTCGATCTAAAATCGGAAACATCACCCGATCACGAAAGCGATCATAGCGATGCCCAGAGTCATTCTGTTTGATTAAACCGGTTTTGAGCAAACGCGCTTGCATATCCGCGTTCGTACCCAAAGTCTTCAACAAATTATCCCAATTCGGTGGCGCGTAACCTAAACCAAAATCACGCGCAATTATCCCGGTTACCCCACGTTGTTTCAGGTAATTTATAGCGGCTTGGGATTGACGTAATTGTTGCCGATAATACTGGGCGGCTTGTTCCAAGATTTCATACCAATCGTCAAAGGCAGTGAGTGATACTTTCGCCCCGCCTTGTTCATACACCACATCAATACCTACTCTTGAGGCCAACTCATGCACAGCCTCAAAAAAGTTTAAGTTGGCATAGTTTATAAGAAAACCTATCGCACTGCCGTGTGCCCCACAACCGAAACAGTAATAGAATTGTTTTTCGGGACTGACAGTAAAAGAGGGCGTTTTTTCAGTATGGAATGGACAACAAGCCGTATAATTTCTACCGGCCTTGCGTAGTGACACGTAACTATCAATTAAATCAACGATGTCAACCCGGTTCATTAACTCGTCAATAAAACTGCGAGAAATACGCATTTTCAGTTATAAATATCTGGTTTTTTTTAAAACCTCAGAGGTTTAGAGGCTTGGGAAAAAATTTATCTTTTGCCTGACGTTTGCCGGACGGGGTTTGTAACCCGGATCGAAACGTGGCCCGATGCCGGACGGGGTTTGCAACCCGGTCCGAAACGTTTTATGCCATGATTGAGGTTCAAGTTTGAATTGTGACAGACGGGGTTGCAAACCCCATCCCGCAAATGTGACGGACGGGTTGCAAACCCCATCCCGCAACCCCCGTCCCGCAACCAATCGGGTATTTTAAAAAACTTGGTTTTTACGATAGCCTAAATACCGGAAACTAGGAACTGCCCAAGCGTTGTTTAAGATTGGCACTCAATGCCCTCATATCAGTGCGCCCTTGTACCTTTGGCTTTAAATACCCCATCACTTTGCCTAATTCCTTAATTGAAGTTGCAGACGTTTCCTTTATGGCGACTTCAATCAAGTTAGTAAGTTCAGCTACGCTCAAAGGCTGAGGCATATATGTTTGTATCACCTTAATTTCAAATGCTTCTATTTCGGCTAAATCTTGACGATTTGCCTTTTCATACTGCAAGAAGGAATCACGCCGCTGCTTGAGCATTTTATCCAATACCACTATCACTTGTGCGTCATCCAAACTAATACGTTCATCAATTTCTCGTTGTTTAATTGCCGCATTAATTAAACGTATTGCGCCTAAGCGTTGCTTATCCTTAGCCCGCATGGCAGATTTCATATCTTCTTGGATTTTTGATTTGAGAGATTCGGACATAGCTTATATTTAAATTTTTCATACCCACCGATGAAGGCGGGCAATCAATAAATAATTAGAGTTTATACCGATTTAACACAACTTATGGATTTTATTAATCTTCCTATTTTTATAAAAGCAATGAAATAAAGCACTTAAATTTAATCGGTATAATGTCTATTACATAATGGGCCAAATTAATTAGTAGGGACGTTCTCGGCGCAATGTGTCACGATTAAGCCTTTTCAGATGCCGTTTAACCGCCGCTGCTGCTTTACGTTTGCGGACAGTGGTTGGTTTTTCGTAAAATTCACGACGATGTACTTCGGCTAAAGTACCGGCCTTTTCGCAGGCACGTTTAAAACGACGAATAGCAACTTCAAAGGGTTCATTTTCTCTAACACGGACATTAGGCATTGAAGGTGTAACCTCCCTAAAATACTGACAACTTGGAAATTTTTTCAACAAATCATCAAAGACCATATTTACATAAGTCTTTGAAAATACTTTCGCAGAAAAAATTATCCAGAGTTTTCAACAATATAATAAATGATAAAATGGAATAGTGAACCGCGTATTGTAATACTTTATGGAGCAATTAGTAAAGTACCTTGGTACTTTTTTGACTTGATTAATTAGCAATGTTCAAAAATGTTGCGACATGTGCGGTTAAACAACAAATATAGAAACGTAGGGCTCCTACGCTATCGCTTTCGGAGCCAAAAATATTTCTAACCGGTCAAAAATATTTGCCGTAATTGGCAATTGGTAAATAAATTATTATATGAACGTATTGAAACACAATTTTTATATCCAATTCTAGCATCATCTCTATTTATGATGCCGTTTTGGATAGCCGAAATTTTTTTCTCGGCACGTTCACACCCGTTCCTATATCACCGGATTAATTTGGGCAATGCAGTTATATGGGGATTATTTTTGACAGAATTTATTCTTATGATTTCTATTACCAAAAAACGAATTAGTTTTTTGTTCGAGCATTGGTTGGAACTTTTTATCATCATTCTTCCTCTATTAGCATTAACTAGGTTTATCTTAATAGCTAAATATTTAAAGATATCAAAAAGCACATACCTTTTATGGTTTGTAAAGGCTCAAACCTTATTAAATGTATACCGTGCCAAATCGGTGACTAATAAGAATAATCAGACTATTAATTATTAATAGATATTGTTAAACGTTTCTATCAATAAATCCAGAAAAATATCTAATTAGGACTTACGCATTGACAGGTAACAAATTTTGTGATCCCTTTTAAATACAAGGCATTATCAAATTTGGGATGAGCCGTTTTCGGTCAATTTTGACAAATTTAGTCGTTGGTCAAATTTTCATAACACGATGATATTCATCATGAAAACAAAAAATAAAGTTTGTCAATGCGTAAGTCCTACTAATCATGTTAAAAGAAAAACTAGTGGAACAAGAGCAGGAAATTGCCAAATTGAAACAAAAGATAAGCGAAATAGAATCATCACTTGAAAAGGAAAATTAGCCCGGATGAAAAGGCAAATAATTTCACAGAAACCAAGTTTCTGAAAAATTATTTACCTATATGATTAAATGATTAAATGATTATTATGAATGGTATCGGAGATTAAAATCATAGTCTTCAGACAATCAGTTAAATCATAGTTCAAGATTATTCATTCACAATTCACAATTCACAATTTACTAAATTCGCTCCGCATCTAAACGATGAATACTCAAAGCCAAAAATAGCACCATGAATAATACATAATAAGCCACATCTGTAGTGCTAAATAGCCCTTTTACTAAGGGTTGATAATGGTTGGTGATGGATAAATAGGTTAAAGCACCGGTTTGTTCTTTAATGTTTTCTCCCCAATCAAGCATCCACAGTAACAAAAAAATCCCAAAAGTGCTGATGGCTGCTACAGTGGGTTGTGCCGTGAGGGTGGAAATAAATAAGCCAAGCGCAGTCAATGCACCTAATAATAAAATTACTCCCATTAAGCCAGAGGCTAATTGACCAAAATCTAGTGAGCCTCCAAGCAATAATGATAAGGGCATAAGCATAAGCATAGCTAACATGATAATAAAAAAGCCCATCAAACCGAAAAATTTGCCAAGAATAATACTAGTCATCGATACTGGTGCTGACAACAGTAAGGGTAAAGTTTGATTGCGCCGTTCTTCACTAATAAGACGCATAGTCAACAATGGTGTAATTAACAATGAGACAATACCAATCCAATCTAACAAAGAGCCAACTACCATTGCTGTCAAGCCCGGGGCATTAGGGTTACTTGCCAAATTTGATTGTATTTCTGGCTGCAAAAACCAATATACTAACACGGCGAAAAACCATCCGAATATCACTTGCACTGCTCCCAAAATACTCCAAGCTAGCGGTGATAGAAATAAACTTCGTAATTCTCTTGTCGCAATAGTCCACATATCTTTTTAGTTATTTGTTATTTATTTAAATATCTAATACCCAATCGATCCCAAGTTTCTTTTCGATCCTTCTCAGAAATTATTCATTCTTGGTTTCTCAGTCAAATGTAGTCAATGTAGGGTGGGTAGAGCGATAGCGAAACCCACCACTTTGATGGCTTGGTTTTTCAGAAATTAAAGCGTGACATTTTTCCCAAAGTCTATAGCAGTTTTTACCGGGGCTTGATTGGTGTCAGTCAAATCTACAAATACTTGTTCTAACGTGCGTTGTTCCTTGATGAGTTCGTATAATCCCCAATTACTCGCCACAGCTTGTTCCACTAGTGCCTCGGCGGGATTGTCATCGTTAGCATATTGAATGTAAAAACGGTTATTCTCTCGTGCCTCCACTTTTTCAACGCCTTGAATTTGCTTTAAAACCTGAATATCAGGTGAACGACGCAATCCTACTTGTAAATGATTAGTTGTTTGGGCAAACAAGTTATTAATTGTATCATTTGCTACTAATTGACCATGATTAATGATTTGGACATGATTACATATAGCTTGTACTTCGGGTAAAATGTGGGTGGATAAAATCACACTCCGCTCGGTGCCTAACTCGCGTATCAAGGCTCGGATTTCACGGTTTTGAATGGGATCCAAACCAATTGTTGGCTCATCTAAAATCACTACGGTAGGTGTGTGAATAATCGCTTGAGCAATACCAACACGTTGTTGGAAGCCTTTAGATAAATTGCCAATTACCCGTTTGCTAACAGTGTTTAAACCACATCGTTCTATAGCATGATTGACAGCTTTAGTGACGGCGTTACGTGCTATATTATGCAGCCTAGCACAAAATCGCAAATATTCATCAACTTGCATTTCCCTATACAAAGGCGGTTGTTCGGGCAAATAGCCAATTGCCTCTTTAGCCTTAAGCGGAAAGTCTAATAAATCATAGCCGGCAACCGAAATTTGCCCGGTTGTCGGTGCTAACGTGCCAGTAATAATTTGCATGGTAGTGGTTTTCCCGGCTCCATTAGGCCCAAGAAAACCGAGAATTTGTCCGCGTTTAACTTCAAAACTGATGTTGTTTACAGCGCAAAAACTACCATAGTAACGCGATAAACTTTTAACTGAAATCAGGGTGTCTGAATTCATTGATTACTCTCTTTACGTTGGTAAGGGATTTTTCAAACGATTTTATGAGTAGACATTCTACATTATTTATTCATTGAGGTTATTTTATTCAAAATGTCAGAACAAAAAAACGAGATAATTTATCAAGAGCGGTTACAAAGTCTAGCAGTTTTAGCATTTGAAGTCGTTGAGTCTCTCTTGACTGATACGGAGACACCAATTGAAATTCGCTTAAACACCGCCTTCAGGATCGTTGAGATGTGTACAACCGGTACAAACCAAGATATTGGTCAAGCTATCGTTATGGGTATTGAAAAAAATGCGCGTGACATTGAAAAGAATGCTCATGAATTAGCATACATTGAAACCCTTTTGAAGAAAGATTAAGGTGAAAAAGGGAAAGAAATTGTGAATTGGGTACCCTTCATTTATCCCGAAAAGTAGTTGAAAGATAATTCGTAATAAACTAGGCTCCCTTCAAAAGTAGTTGACAGTTTCTGATTAAAAACAACAAAAACTACAAGGATTTTATATAGGCAAGGATAAAGCCAAATCACTCAAAATTTGATGTAGTAACTGTAAATTACGCTTATTTTGAATTAGGCTCATTTTGGTTTTATCCTTGCTTATATCAAATCCTTGTAGTTTATAGCTCCTTTCACCATCAATGGGCGCATAGCATGTAAAAGATTTTGCAAAACATCCTTATGTTCTCGCTCTTCATTAGCAAGTAAAGCTTTAACATGCTCTCGTTGCGTCGGTGCGCTGAAGCAAGCAGGGCAACTGTCTTGGATCACCGGTAATTGGGCAACCTTAGCAAATTCAGCCATTTGTCTCTCACGGGCATATACTAATGGTCGTATAATTCGCACATCACCAGTATCATTAGTATAATGTGCCTTCATTGTTTTCAAACGCCCACTGTACATGGCTGACATCAAAAAACTCTCTGCCAAATCGTCTAAATGTTGTGCCAATGCTAATACATTATACTTTTGCTTGCGAGCCTGTGCGTACATAATTCCTCGTTTCATTCTCGCGCAATAAGCACAAAAAGATTTACCCTGAAGATGTTGTTTTGCCTCCTCCATAATAGATTGGGTACAATAAAAATGGGTAATTCCTAATTCAGCTAAATATGTTTTTAGTGGTGAGGGATCAAACCCGGGGATTTTTGGGTCTACTGTGATAACCCCCAACTCAAAACGTATGGGGCCATAACGTTGCAAATGGATTAGAATGTGTAACAGGGATAAGGAATCTTTGCCACCAGATAGTCCTAATAAAACATTATCTCCGGTGTTAATCATTGTATAGTCATTAATGGCACGCCCGGCGCGGCGTAAGAGTAATTTAGGTGGTTTCTTCAAATCAGACATATACGTGATGTTTGTTTATTGTTCATAAAGGAAAAATTAATTATGATAGGCGACTCAACAATCTTCGTCTTAATCTTTTTAGGTATGGCAGTGATATTGGTGTTCATGGGGGTAAAATCGGTACCCCAAGGACAGCAATGGACTGTAGAACGGTTTGGTAAATATACTCGAACTCTTGATCCGGGATTACATTTTATCATTCCAGCAGTTGATATAATTGGCAAAAAGTTGAGCATGATGGAAGTAGTTATGGACATTCCAGCTCAAGATGTTATCACCAAAGACAATGCATTGGTACGTGCTGATGGGGTGGTTTTTTATCAAATTATTAATGCCGCCCAAGCTGCCTATCAAGTAACTGACGTAGTTAACGCTATTCAAAATCTTTCGATAACTAATATCCGTACTGTCATGGGCTCAATGGTTCTCGATGAAGTTCTCTCGAAACGCGATGTCATTAACGCACAATTACTGCGTATTATTGATGACGCTACCAGTCCTTGGGGAGTTAAAGTGCTACGCGTCGAAATCAAAGAAATTGCGCCCCCCCAAGATTTAGTTGATGCCATGGCACGACAAATGAAGGCTGAGCGTGATAAACGTGCCAATATTTTGGAAGCCGAGGGGCTCCGACAGGCCGAAATTTTACAAGCTGAAGGTGAAAAACAAGCAGTGATTTTGGAAGCAGAGGCTCGTAAAACCGCCGCATTTCGTGATGCTGAAGCGAGAGAACGATTTGCCCAAGCAGAAGCCAGAGCTACTGAATACATTTCGGCAGCGATAAATAAAGGTAATATGCAAGCGGTAAATTATTTAATAGCTATCAAGTACATGGGAGCTGTTAACAATCTGGCGATTTCTGATAATACCAAGCTTATGCTAATGCCTTTAGAAACGTCTGGGGTTATTGGTGCGCTCGCCGGTATTAAAGAACTTATTAAGGCCGGTACTTTCCCGGTTAAACAGTAATGAAATTTATTGTAAAATTGAGTAGCCCTTATTAAGATTTAGGACTTACGCATTGACAGGTGAAAATATTTATGATTTATTTTAAATGCAAGGATTTCTAAATTTAGGATAAATTGTTTTTGGGCAATTTGCTCGCTGGACGAGGTTTGCAACCCGTTTGAAACGTTTACTGAAAACTCCTTCGACATGTTGCTCGCTGGACGGGGTTTGCAACCCCGTCCGAAACGTTTTATTTACTGAAAAATCCGGAGAACTGTTTGGCATCCAATGTTTTCAATGACTTATAGGCTTTTTTGGAGTTTTCATGAATACATCAAATTTGGGTCATGCTCTATCAATCTCTGAGGGAAGGAACAAATGATAGAACTTTTACCACCTAACTACTGGCACTGGTGGATATTAGCAGCCATACTTATAATGCTTGAGTTTTTTGCACTTGGCACCTTTGGTAGTTTCTTTTTATGGCCGGCTATTGCCGCTATAGTAATTGGTTTTCTCACATGGCTGGTTCCGGAACTTCTTAACCCGGAATCTCAAGTTTTGATTTTGGCAATCGTTTCTATTATCAGTGTGGTAGTTGGTCGCTTGTATCTGGGCGAACACCCGCTGTCGAGCGATGAACCGTTTCTCAACAGACGTGGTAGTGAATTAGTCGGACGCACTTATTACGTTAGTGAAGCCATTGTTAATGGCATTGGTAGAATTTTTGTTGATGACAGTAGTTGGCGTGTGGAGGGGCCTGATTGTCCAGTTGGTACTCAAGTTAAAGTTGTTAAAGCTGGTACGGTACGCCTCCAAGTGGAACCTAAGTCCAAGATTACCAAAACAATCTTAGGATTGAAAAAAATAGATGGTTGAAGATTTAATTCGCTTGGTAGGTAATTAATAATTAGCGATTAAATGCCAATTAATTGCTGATTACCTAATACTAAATATTTAATTACCTTGAGAGAAAAATCATGGCTGATTCCACAGTTATTTCCATAACCCCTAAAGATGCTTGGCAAATGTTGCAAGACAATCCCAAGGCGGTGCTGATTGATATACGCTCCGAAATGGAATACTTATTTATAGGTCATCCTAAAGGTGCGATCCATGTTGCTTGGATTGACGAGCCAGATTGGAAAATTAATCCACGTTTTGCGACGGATGTACGAAAAGTGATGCTTGGCGGCATTATTTCTGATTATGAAGATAAAGATCACCAGATAGATGCAGCTCCGGTATTACTAATTTGTCGTAGTGGTCGTCGCACTATAGAAGCCGGAAAAGTTTTAGTCATGGATGGTTTCGCTAATGTCTATAATATCACGGAAGGATTTGAAGGTACCTTAGATGCGGAACATCATCGTAGCACTTTAGGTGGGTGGCGTTTTCACGGCTTGCCTTGGGAACAATGTTAGGTGCTCATCGTTATACACAAGTATTTAAGTAGTTGATTTTATTGTAGGGTGGGCAAGTCTTTTTTTGCCCACCTTAAACGCTAATCGCGGATCTTATACCCAATATGCAATAACCATAAACAAACCATACTTACAATCGTAAAAAAAATACCGACTATAGTTAAGCTCAAAGCGATATTCATCTCTGACACTCCAAAAAAACCATACCGAAATCCATCAATCATGTAAAAAAACGGGTTGTAGTAAGAAGCTTGTTCCCAAAAATTGGGGAGGCTCTCGATTCGATAAAATACGCCGCTTAAAAATGTGAGGGGCAAAATAAGAAAACTTTGAAAGGCGGAAATATGATCCCATTTTTCCGCCCACTGTGAGGCAATCAGCCCAAGTGTCCCTAACACCGCACTTCCGAGTATCCCAAAAATCAGTAATATCCACACATTGTGAATTGGCAATACCACAAACCATAATGCCGCTATCCATACTCCCATACCTACCAATAAACCTCGCACTACTGCTGCCCCAATAAAAGCTAGGTAAAATTCTAAACTTGATAATGGTGGAAGTAATTGAAAAACAATACTACCGGTCATTTTTGACTGAAATAAACTAGAAGAACTATTGGCAAACGCGTTCTGAATGATGGACATCATAATCAAGCCGGGTATGAGAAAAGCAGTGTAGTTAACACCCTCATATACTTCAACATGCCCAGACAATACTGACGCAAATACCAGTAAATAAAGTAAAACCGTAACAACAGGGGCAAGAATAGTCTGGGTGCCAACTTTCATAAATCGCCAAACTTCTTTGCCAAATAGGGTATATAAGCCGTACCAGTTCATGTTTATAATGGTGAATGGTGAATTATGAATGGTGAATTATGAATGGTGAATTATGAATGGTGAAGATTAACAATTAATATTATCATGTAATCCAATACCTTCGCCAATCTCAAAATTTGTTGTTTCGGGAATGAGGTACGATTTCCCGAAACCCAAGTAACGCAAAGGTTTCGGGAAATCCGCTTCGCGCAATGAACGAAACAACTATCTAATTGGCGAAGGTATTGGTAATCATTAAATCATAGTTCAAGAATGGTTGGAATAGATTTTAGGTTCTATCCCAATCATAGTTAGTTATCATGTAATCATTAATCCAATCAATGTAGGGGGTATGGTTGCCCCTTTGGGTATATTAATTTTTTGCGAGTTGCCTTGACACCCTATTAACGATGAGTGTATCATGCCCATTCGTTTTTGTGGCTCGACATTATGGATAATGTTAAATGGCCCAAACTATTGTTTTTAAAAAGGTTTGCATGTATCCGCATTCCTTGCCAGCATTGGTATGAGGTTTTGAAACCTCAAAAAAATTTTAATCTACCCCTTGACACCACAATTATTGGTGGTAGAATGGCAAACCTCCAAGTGCGGGAATAGCTCAGTTGGTAGAGCACAACCTTGCCAAGGTTGGGGTCGCGAGTTCGAGTCTCGTTTCCCGCTCCAATAACTTATTTATACATTGGCTGAGTGGCAGAGTGGCTTATGCAGCGGATTGCAAATCCGAAGACGTCGGTTCAATTCCGGCCTCAGCCTCCATTGCTTTTTTCAATAATGCCCGGGTGGCGAAATTGGTAGACGCAAGGGACTTAAACTAATTTGAGCACCTAAGGCGAAATCTTTAGGTGAATGGAGTCTAATTCGGTGAAACCTGTTAAATGGCAACGCCGAGCTAAGCTTGGCTTATGAAAAGATGAGATGCAAGATTGGGAAACCAAACCGATCTCCCTTTGATTGAGTCCTGAAAGTGTAGAGGCCATACGGCTCCTGCCTGACTAAATTTCTCTAGCTGTGAAGCGAAAGAAAGTTAAAGGTGAAGAAATGGTCCAGACCACAAACACACAATTGTTTAAAAGGGTGTGGCGGCGAAAGCCGTAGTTGGTAAGAAAATCCCTTGGTGGTAACACCGTACCGGTTCGAGTCCGGTCCCGGGTACCAATTCTTTTATTAAAAAATTCCAATGGGGACAGCAAATTTTTGCTGTTTGGTGTTTGCAATACCATTTGAAGTTATTTCCAAAAAACATGCCTTTTTGTGTGGGTTATTTTATACCATCCCAACAGTTGTTTGATAGATTTCCATGTATACTGCACATTTTGGGCTGAATGCAGCACCTTTTTCTATCACACCTGACCCCCATTATCTCTATCCGAGTGATCGTCACCGCGAAGCACTTGCACATTTGTTATATGGTGTTAATGAAGGTCCCGGTTTCGTGTTGCTCACCGGCGAGGTTGGTACCGGTAAAACCACACTGTGTCGCAGTCTAATCGAACAATTACCGGAAACTGTCGATGTCGCCTTGCTACTCAATCCGCGAGTTTCTCCAATGGAGTTGCTGGTAACTTTGTTTGATGAATTGAAAATTAGTTACGACCCGCAACACTATACCCCCAAAGATTTTATTGATAAGCTTAGTTGTTATCTCCTGACGGCTCATGCCGTTGGTCGTCGTACCGTCTTAATCCTTGATGAAGCCCAAAACCTTACCGCAGATGTCCTAGAACAAGTAAGGTTATTAACCAATTTGGAAACTTCCAATCAAAAACTGTTACAAATAATTTTGGTGGGCCAACCAGAATTAAATAAGCTTCTCAAACATAATAATCTTCGCCAATTAGCGCAGCGAATTACCGCACGTTATCACTTATTGCCATTATCTTCAACAGATACCCACGCCTATATCAAACACCGGTTGGCCGTCAGTGGTGCTAAATCCCCCTTGTTTTCTAAGGCTGCCGAGCGTCTCATATATCGTTATTCCAAAGGCATCCCCCGTTTAATTAATATATTATGTGATCGTGCCTTATTGGGCGGCTATGTAAAAAATAAAGATCATATAGAAGCCAAGATTGTTCGTAAGGCAGTACAAGAAGTCCGTGGTGAAAATATCAATCACCGTTTGTCCTTCGGGTGGTTAGTTGCTTTCTTAGTAACCATTTTACTAGTTGGGACATTGCTATGGTGGCTCTATCACCCTAATCAATCTTTCTTAAACAATTTAATCACCCCGATTGGTGAGTCTAATCCGTCCCTAAACACCGAAGAAAGGATTACCACTGAGCCAATTAACGTGACTGAGTCAAGTATTCCCACATCATCGATATCAAGTTTGGCGGCTTTATTACCGAAAACTACTACAGAGTTAGCCTTTATCACCTTATTTAATCATTGGAATTTAGATTATCGCTCTTTAAGTGGTGATAAAGCATGTAAACGTGCCTCTACGCAAGGGTTGGCGTGTCTATTAAGAACCGGTACTTGGGAAGATATCCGTCGTTTTAATCGTCCCGCCGTGATTGAATTAGTAAGTGGTGATGGTACCCAACATCATTTAGTCGTGACACGTTTGCAAGATGATGTTGCCACTTTGGCAATTTCGGGACAAACATATAAATTTCCCTTAAACAAAATTAATGAGTTTTGGCTCGGACAATTTTTATTGTTGTGGCAACCGCCTATGTTGCCGGTACCGGTTATTCAAATGGGGATTACAAATGATGCTGTGATTTGGATAAGAAAACACTTGGACATTATTGAAAAGGTAAGACCACCCCATGCTTTGTCGCTACGCTTTGACTACGCTTTGAAACGACGAGTTATCGCGTTTCAACGTCAACACAAATTGGCGCCAGATGGTGTTGTTGGTGAACAAACTATGCTGGCCTTACAGGCATTAGTAAGGAGCGGGCCTTTGCTACACTGAAAACTTCGGAAAAATTTTTTGACTTCGCTTGTTTTCAATGACTTAGGTAAATGCCCTCTCACGAAAAATCAATAACTTACCGAGTTTTCCGTTTCAGTGCTACAGTAATAAATTCAGCCCCACGTTTCTTGAAGCGAGCTACGCCAAAGGTTAAGGGTGCAGCGTCTAGCACTTGATTTCTTGGTCACATCTAACCATTCTTACCAATTTAGCCAAGAAATTGGTTGATTAAAAAATATAAAAGATAGCTTGACATTCTTTATTTATAAGTATAGATTCTCTAAGCTGACAATACCTTCGCTCATTTTAAATTTGATGTCAAAAAAAGACTGATTTTGACTAAAATCAATCAGTCAAAAATTTACTTATGCTCTAAATCGACGATTTTGACCATTTGGCGAAGGTATTGATTTGATGAACCATTATCTTTTTTTTAACAACACTTAAAAATGAAAAAAGCTAAAAAAGTCACTCGAATTGCATATAGTGATGATCTTAATCAAGCTAAATATGACGCATTAGATGAAATTGCTAAACGTTGTGGTGCCGTTCGTACTGAAGTTTGGCGTAACTATGGGGCTAAAAGCGGGCTTGGTGCCCGTTTTCGTCCGGTACGTGACGAATGGATTGCTGAGGGATTTATGAAAAACTTACCACAAAGAATATGGCGAGCCACGTTGTCTGATAATTTGGGTGATATAAAAGCTAATAGAGAAGCCGCTAAAGAAAAAGTGGTACGCCACATTTTTAGAAATATTGATGACAAAGATAAGCGTCAAGAATTATTAAAAAAACTCAAAACAGACTCTGTTTGGATAAATAATTCCTGCTTGCGCCGATTAATGCGAAATTATTGGAAACATGGCAAAAATCACACTTTCAATCAAATTGTTTTAGAACCGGGTAGCTATAAATGTTTTTCATATCATGGTAAAAACTATATTGAAATCATCAGCTTAACCAGAGGAAAACGAATTGCTATTCCAATAACAACCGATTATCCTATCACTGGACAAATCAGATTAATTTTACGCGAAGGTCAAGTAGAAATTCACTACACGATAGATAATACTGATGAGCGTGGTTGTGGCAAGAATAAAATTGGCATAGACAAAGGTTATACAGAAGCTTTCGTTGATTCCGATGGTGAGTTTCATGGTGAAGGTTTAGGCAAAGTTTTATCGGATGAATCAGATTTTCTAAAGGAAAAATATCAAAAACGTAATAAGATTAGAGCCGTTTTAGAGAAACTTCAAGAAAAGAATCCTAAAAAGGCTAAAAAGATAAAAAAGCACAACAACTTAGGCCGAAAAAAGCTTAATAAACGTAAAAAAGACATCAAGCTCAGGTTAAAACGATTGTTTTTACAGCCGTTAATGAGGTTGTTGATATCGCCGCAACAATTGTTTGTGAAGATTTAAGCAAAACATTTCAATCCAAAAATTTAGGCAAAAGGACTAATCGCCGATTAAGCGGTTGGGTAAAAGGTTTAATGGCAAATGCCATTGAAATAGTGGCTTCCCGAAGAGGTTCGAGGGTAGTTCTAGTTAATGCGGCATACACTTCTCAAACTTGTTCCCAGTGCGGATGCTTTGGCAAACGTACTTTCGATAAGTTTCACTGTACCGAAGGGTGCAGGGCGGTTATGCAGGCGGACTTGAACGCAGCGATTAATATTTTAGCAAGATTAGACGATAAGAAGCTCACTCGTTGGCTTCCCTTTGCGAAGGTCAAGCAAATTTTGCTTAAACGTTGTCACCGACCGGATGAGACAGCCCATCCTGAACTCCAGTTGCAACTCAGTTGAGTTATCAACGGAGAGTGAATTATCTTGATTCTTTATATTAGTTACCTGTCTGATGATAGGTGAGTAAGTATGACTAAGAAAAAAGAAGCTGGGTCGGTTTGTTCCCCACCACCATTCCCCTACCCATCCAATTTTTTTCAAAAATCAGATTTCTGGCTTCGTAAAAATTTTTAAAACTTCAAAGAAATTTTTTTCAAAAATTTCTGGCTTCGTAAAAAATTTTTTTACCACCCAGAAACTGACACTAAACTTTTGCTGTGAATTTTCACAAAACAAAAATTATTTTTGTTGGGCAAAAAGTGTTCCGTTCACTATTTGTTTTACCCATTCAAAATAATTTTCCTTATGTCCACAAGAATGAATATTATCTTCATAATATTCTTGGTTGACATTAGAATACTGATTTCCATTACAAGATATAATCAGGTTATTATAGTCAAAACATTTTTCCAAGTAAAAAGACTTTGGTTTTATCTGTTCTATATGTGCATCCGTTTCGTTTTCTATTTTTCTCTCACAATAAGCACATAGATATTGTTGTTCTCCCAATCTTTGCTGTCGTATTAAATCTTTGCAGACTTTTTTCAATTTTTTCCAGCAACGTTTAGCTGATTGATAGAGCCTATTTTTATGTAGCTCTGCCAATTCAACGAGGCAATCAGGTACTTGTTCCTCCTTTTAATAAAGCGCATATTTACTCTCCCCTAAGCTGAATCATAAATTGCATTTCTTGCATAAATTGAGAAAGATTGCTTTCTCTTTCTAATATCTTGTGCTTGATTTTTTGGCCCTCAAAGGAATTTTCCGGATGTCTTTCAACAAATATCAAATTTCATCAAGTAAAATTTCATCAAACATCAGGATGCCCTATCACTCAAGTTTTCTACCAATTCCAGTTTCTCATTAAACAACGTTTCGGCAATTTCCAAAAAATTTTCGTCATCAATACCTAACGAATCTGTGGGAATTTCTTTAGCAATGCTACCGGCTGGTGTTTCTTTAAAGACAATAGCCTGAGTAAATGCTATATCAATTTTTTCTTCTAAGATAAGATTATTCATCTTGTTGAACATGTAATCACTGTGAGAAGTCATTATTATTTTGACATTAGCATTAACTAATTTAGCAAATATCTCCATCAACTGCACTTGCGTTTCCGGATGCAAATGGGCTTCTGGCTCTTCTATGAAGATAACAGATTTTGAATCCAAAAAGGCAACCACATATTTTAAGTAACAAACAATGGGAGATAGTTCAGAAACCATTGAGGAAGCAAAAGAAATATCTAATACCAAATCCCCATGTTGGGGTTTATAAAATATTTTCTTCGTGGTATCGTCAAACATAACCTCACCCTTGATAATAGTTTGTTCTATCTCATTAACTATGTTTGAAATAGCGTGGTTTTTTTTCGGCTTCCTTGGTTGAATATTGGACAAACCTAAAAAATAGTCGCTGACTGGCTCAGAAATACTGGGGAGTTCAAATTTTTTAGTCACAAATCTCCGACTTTTTGATAATTCCACCATAATTTGAGAAAAGGCGTTTAACCCTTGGTATAAACCGGTACGAGAAGCCGGAAAAAAAAATAGTGAAGTTTCCCTTTTAGCTTTACCAAGATATTCATCGTACAGAAAAAATAAAGGTTCTCCAAGATAACGATCCTCTTCAAGACGTTCTTCAAAAAATTTGTTCATAGCAACAACATTATCTGTTAATGGCAAAAAAGTTTTGAGCCAAAGTCTTTTTTCTTGAACTTCCAAAGTTAATTCACCCCGATTTTTCGTGACAGTCACACTCGGTTTATCTTTAGAAAATCGGCTAATTATCCCATCAAGTTTACCAAAAGTATTATAGAAAGATTCTTCGATAATTTCCCGAAAATCGTCAACAAGCGAGAATTTCTTGTATATCTTCAGTGCTTATTTTTTCCTCTGTGATATACTTTTTCAAATCGGCTTCTATTTCTTTTTGTGTCATCGAATCAGCTTCCATATCCAATAAATGCTTTAAAACCAAATAAACCACCAACATCGCATAAGACTTACCAATATTGTTTTTCCCGAAAATAACCACAAAATCTTTTTTCAAATCTAAGCCAAATTCTTTTATGGGGCCAAAGTTTTTAATTTTAATTTGCATAGTCTGATATTTCCTTTCTAAAAATAGAGCTGTATTATCACCCCAACTGATTTCGTGATGATGCAAAAATCGCCGGATGGTTTACACTTATCGTGTTCTGGATGAGATAGTCAACTTATGATTGTTGAATTTACCCGCGAGCCAAACCCACCAAGTTTAATTTAAACTAACCGACGAGCCAAACCTGCCAAGTCTTAAAGACTTGGCAAGTTTAGTATAAATTATTGAGTAATTTTAATTGTCTAATAACTAAACAAGTTTAGCATGTTAAAAAATATTAATATAAATCATAAGCTTGCTTTAATGATAACGATTCCCATTTTAGGGTTGCTTTATTTTACCATAGGTAATACTTTGGAAAAATTAGAGATAGTCAAAGAAATGAATTTATTGAAGGAGTTATCAGAATTCGCAGTTCAATCAAGTTTGTTGGTTCATGAATTGCAAAAAGAAAGAGGCATGGCAGCCGGCTTTATTGGTAGTCAGGGGCGCAAATTTTCTTCAGAATTGGAAGTACAAATACTTAAAACGGATAATGTTATTAAAAGATTAAAAGTTTTTTTTCTAAAATCACGCAGTAATAATAGTGATATTCAGAATAATCTGGAAACTGCTTTTGCGGCACTAAAAATTATTGAGATTAAGAGAAGTTTGATTAGAAGTTTGAATATATCTTTACCGGAACAATTGCAATATTATACTAATATTGTCAATTCGCTTTTAATTACTATCAACTATCTATCAAACATAATTGCTGATAATAAATTATCTAATAATGCTATAGCTTATGTGAATTTTTTACAAGCCGAAGAAAAGGCTGGCATTGAAAGAGCTATTCTAAATAATGTCCTCAGTAGTGATAATTTTGTTGCGGATATGTATGATAAATTTGTTTCGTTGCTTAATGCACAAGATATTTATTTCCAAAATTTCTTATTTTTTGCAACCCCTAGTCAAAAACGATTCTATCAAGAGACTATGCGAAGCCATTTTATTGATGAAGTCAAACGAATAAGAGAAGTAGTTCTTAACCAGAAATCTAAAACGCAATTAATTAGCCATTTGGGAATAGAGCCAACTTATTGGTGGGAAATGGCAACCGGTAGAATTAACTTATTAAAAAAGGTAGAAGATCAAATATCCTCTGACTTAAAAAAGTTTGCCATGGCACTGAAACGAGAAGCACAAGTCATATTTATGGGTTATGTTATAACGACTGGTGGTATAATTTTATTTACTTTCTTTTATGCGAGAGTTATTTTTCAAGAAACCAATCAGGCTTATGCCCGTTTTGTACCAAACGAATTTCTCCAACTGTTAAACAAAAAAGGCATTCTTGATATTCAACTGGGTAACAATGTGGAAATGAACATGACAGTTCTGTTTTCAGATATCCGTTCTTTCACTACCCTATCCGAAAAAATGTCGCCTCAAGCAAATTTTGATTTCATTAATGCCTATCTTAGTGATATAGGGCCAATTATCTGTGCTCATAACGGTATTGTGGATAAATATATTGGCGATGCGGTTATGGCTCTATTTGTCAATGCGGAAGATGCCGTAAATGCCGGGATTGCTATGAGAAAAATTCATATATATCAAGGTATTGAAGCCGGTATTGGTATCAACACTGGCAAACTGATGTTGGGCATAATCGGCGAACAAAATCGGCTCCAATGTACTGTAATTAGTGATACTGTGAATGTTGCGGCGCGTATTGAAACTGCTACTAAAATTTATAAAGCACCATTGCTTATAAGCCAAACTACGCTTGATAACTTAACGAATTCTGTTCAATATAATCTTCGTTTCCTTGATAACATCAAAGTCAAAGGGCGTTCTAAACTCATCAAAATATTTGAAGTTCTTAATGGGGAACCACAAGAAACTCAGAATAGTAAATTAGCAACAATTGATATATTTGAACGAGCCGTTCATCTATACCAAAAGAATAAATTTAGCAAAGTACAAAAATTAATGCAAAAGTGTTTGCAAATAAACCCTGCCGATACTATTGCTGAACTTTATATTCGCCGCTGTAAAAACTTTTTAAACATTAATAGCCACAGTGAAGTATGGGAAGACTTGGCTAACAAAGCTTCATTCTCTCCGGATTTGTTAGTCCACAACAAAATTATCGACGAACAGCATCAGGAACTGTTTCTCAGAATGAAAAATCTGCTGATGGCTATGGGAAGTAATCAGCCAGAAGAGGAAATAAATGAAGTCATTTGCTTTTTAAAAAATTATGTTATAACCCATTTTTCTATCGAAGAAGGCTACATGAGACAATATGATTACCCTTATTATATTGTTCATAAAGCCAAACATGCCCAGTTCAAAGAGAACCTTAAAAACATCATTGAATATCATAAAATTAATGGCAGTTCTTTAGATTTGACCTTACGAATTAGAGGAGAAATAGTTGAATGGTTTATTGATCACGTTATTAAAATGGATAAGCAACTAGGGTTATTCTTGGAAGACAAACAAGTTGACGATTAATTCACTAAATACCCAATAGTATTTTTTAATTACCCAATCACTCTAATTAACTATGTTAAAAAACATAAACATAGGCTACAAGCTTACCTTAATGGTAGCCATTCCAATTTTGGGATTGCTCTATTTTACTATAGCTAACACCATAGAAAAATTGGAAATAGTCAATGAAATGAATTCGTTAGAAGAATGGTCAGAGCTTGCAGTTAAATCAAGTTTATTGATTCACGAATTACAAAACGAAAGAGGTATGTCAGCCGGCTTTCTTGGCAGTCGAGGGGTAAAATTTTCTGCCGGGATCAAAGCACAAAGACACAAGACGGATAATGCTATCAAAGGACTGGATAAATTTCTTAGAGGCTTTAATTTCAAAAAAACTTCTAAGGAAATTAAGAATAATATGGATACCATTTTTAGTAAGCTTAACAAGATAACATTTAAAAGAAACTTGGTTGATAAACTTGATATATCTGTAGTAGATGAACTTCGATACTACACTGCTATTATTAATTCACTTTTAAAGGGAATTAACCACCTATCGAAAATTATTACTAATACCGAATTATCCAATCTGTTCACAACTTATGCGAATCTCTTGCAAGTTAAAGAAAAAGCCGGGGTTGAAAGAGCTACCTTAAATAATATTTTTGGACAAGGGCATTTTGCGCCGGATATGTATCGAAATTTTATCTTACTGGTTGGTACCCAAAATATTTATACCGAAAATTTTTTCTTCTTTGCAACACCACACCAAAAACAAATCTACCAACATATCATGCAAGGTGAATTTGTAGACGAAGTGACGCGAATAAGAGATATTGCTTTTAAAAAAGCCTCCAAGTTTCGCTTACTTGCCAATTTACATAGTCATTTAGGCTATGAGGGATTAATTCAGCCACTCACTGATTATATACATTGGGGGAAACCGGAATATATTAGTGCTTTCAACCATCAATATCAAAGTGCTAGTACAATATTGGCAATATATAAAAAATTGTCTTATGTCTCGCCAGCAGATTTTAAAAAACTTGAGACAATTCAAAATACCCTTAACATTTATAATGAATATTTAACAACCGCTATTACTCTTAAAAACCAAAACAAAAGTGTCGATGAGATAAGTGCCATCATAGAAATAGATGAAGCACCGGCAATTAAGGCACTGAATCGTTTATTAAGTGGTGATAGTTTGGACATAGAGCCAACTTATTGGTGGAAGATAGCAACCGGCAGAATAAACTTATTTAAAACATTAGAAGATAATATCTCGCAAGATTTACAAGCTTATGCTCTTACCCTGAAAAAAAATGCTCAGACTGCTTTCATATCCTATCTAACAATCAGTGGGGTAACAATTATCCTAACTTTCTTTCTGTCCTTTATCTTGGCGCGGGGTATCACAAAGCCCTTAAAAACGCTGGTTAATGTAGCTGATCAAATTTCTTCTGGTGATAGAAACATTGCAATTGCTGTGGAATCCTTAGATGAGACTGGGCAATTAGCAAGTAGCATGGCACAGATGCTTTATTCAATTACTCGTTCGGAAGCCATCCAGCAACGGGAAATTAATGAACGCAAGCAAGCGGAAATAATGTTAAAGGAAACCAATCAAGCTTATGCCCGTTTTGTGCCCAACGAATTTTTGCGATTGTTGAATAAGAATAATATTGTAGACATTCAATTGGGTAACCATGTAAAAATGAACATGACAGTATTATTCTCAGACCTTCGTTCTTTCACAACCTTATCTGAGAATATGTCACCTCAAGAAAATTTCAACTTTATTAATGCCTACCTGAAAGAAATGGAGCCAATTATCCGTAGACATAATGGTTTCATTGATAAATTTATTGGTGATGCCATTATGGCTTTGTTCATCAAAGCTGACGATGCCCTTAATGCCTCTCTTACAATGCTCCAAAAGCTTGACAATTTCAATCAAGAATTGTCGCAAATTAAAATTGGTATTGGCCTTAACACTGGTGAATTAATGTTGGGTATCATAGGAGAACAAAATCGACTGCAATGCACTGTCATCAGTGATGCGGTAAATTTAGCCTCGCGGCTTGAAAATTTGACCAAAACATATAAAAGTACTCTGATCATCAGTGAAGAAACTTTCTTGAATTTAACGGATCCTTATCAAAACATTATTCGTTTCCTTGATAATATAAAAGTTAAAGGACGAACGGAACGGGTTAATATATTTGAGGTATTTGATTGTGACGAGCCGCAAATCCGCGAGAATAAATTAGCGACTCTCCCAATATTTGAAGAAGCCGTCAGTTTATATCAAGTGCATTGTTTCAGCAAAGCTAAAAAGTTAATGCAGAAATGCTTGGATAAAAATCCTCATGATGCAGCAGCCGAAATCTATCTGCAACGTTGTCAAAATTTTTTGAATGTCGATCACAGTGAAGCTTGGGAAGAAATTGGGAAAATAATGAAACGAGCAATGGAATTATCAATTGGTAACTCAACGATTGATAACCAACACCGCGAATTATTTATCCGGGTAAAAAACCTGATTATGTCTATAGGCAGTGGCAAAGCGGATGAGGAAGTGCATGAAATAATTGGTTTTTTGGAAGATTATGTCATCACCCACTTTGAAACTGAAGAAAAATATATGCTTGATTATAATTATCCCAAATATGCTGCCCATAAAACCGAGCATACGCAATTCATAAAAACTTTTCAGCAAATCAAGAAGGACTATAATAGCAAAAAAGGCCATTTATATTTAGCCTTACAAATTCAACATTACACCATAAATTGGTTAGATACACACATTAATAAAACTGATAAAGAATTGGGGTTGTTTCTGAAAAATAAGGCACCCACCGAGTAATAAATAGGTACACATAAATCTTAGAAATCCGATTTTTTGAAAAAATCGGATTTCTTGAGCAGGTTAAAAAAGTTTGGTGTACCTACTTAATATTTACATCTTGTTAAAGTATGAAACGTTGCGGGTTTCGTACAACGAGAGTACAACAATTAGTACAACGAATTTCAAAACCACAACGAATACCATAAGTTGACTATTCGTTGTGGTTTTTATAATTCGTTGTACTTGTGCTGACTATACTATCCAGCACTAAACGAATAAACTAAATTGAATTTTAAAAATTACCCATTGTGTCAATATTATGAAAAATTTATTCTTTCGCAGTCTACGCTTTCGTATGATAGCCTTTGTACTACTTGGCGTTGTGCCTCCTATGCTTGTGGCTATCTGGATTGCAAGTTCTCATGCGGCTCATATTATTCGCCAAGAAGTCACCGAAAATTTAGCGTTTCAAGCCACTGATTTAGCTGATAATGTCTCAAGATGGGACCAGATGAATGTCTTAGCTGTCCGTAGCATCAGTGAAAATCGTGAGCTTGCAACTATTGAAGAGGAAAAACATTTGCCTTCTCTTTCAACAATTTATCGCCTTTATACGGAGATCTATGGCATTGGAACGATTGATAGTGAAGGTTGGTTAATTACTAGAGGTACGGGTAAAATTAAAGAACGTAGTGAAGTGAAGTCCCGTAGTTATTTTCCGCGATTGATGGCCGGCAAAAAAATTGTTCGTGATGCTATCATATCAAGTTCCTTTAAAGAACCCATCATCCTTTTTGCTACCCCGATTCGCAAATTACCTACACTGAAACGGGGTGATCAAGGGCCATTAGTCACTAAATTACAGACTAAATTAAAAGAACGAAACTATTATCAGGGGGAAATTAGTGGTTTTTATGATGAAAATACCGAACAAGCGGTGCGCCAATATCAAACCGAGTATTTTGGTTTACCACCCACCGGCATAGCTGATCCACTGACTTTTGATCTCATTAAATATAAAAAGCCGGTTCCGCAAGTTAAACATTCTCTTAAAGTAGCTAAACAAAACCTCTGGGAAGATCAAACCGGCGAGATTGTGGGTATTGCAGTCATTGCAACCTTTCTCACTGATTTAAGTAAAGTTATTGGTGCAGTTCGACTGGGCAAAACCGGTTATGCTTTTTTAGTTGATGAAAAAGGCCAAGTACTGGCTCATCCAGATTCCCAATTTGTGACCGGCGAGAAACTTACGGATTTGAGTACCTATCCCCCGGTTAAAGCCATTTTGGAAGGTCATAGCCAATTTTATTCTTTTAGCGATGAACATCAGATAAAATGGCTTTCTTATGGTATTCGGCTAGATAATCAATGGAATGTCATTGCCTTACAACAAGAAGCCGAAGTACTCGAAAAAGAACGCTTTTTTTTACAACTATCCACGATGATTGCCATTGTAGCAGTACTCAGTGTGGTAATTTTAATTTGGTGGCTCACTTCGCAACTGTTGAAACCGATTGCTAAATTAACTCATGCTGCTGAAACTTTGTCAAAAGGGGAATGGCAACAACATGTCACGGTTAAATACCAAGATGAAGTAGGAACGTTGGCTAACACATTTAATCAGATGGCAAAGCAAATGCGAATTTCATTTTCAATTTTAGAAACTAAAAATGAGGAGGCGCAAAAAGCACGAGAAGCCGCTGAAGAAGCGAATAAAGCCAAAAGCATTTTTGTCGCTAATATGACCCATGAACTTCGGACACCATTGAATGCCATTATTGGTTATAGTGAAATGTTGCAAGAAGACGCGGAAGATATGGGGCAAGAGGAGTCTGTTCCGGATCTTAAAAAAATCGCCGGTGCCGGTAAACATCTTCTCGATCTTATTAATGATGTGCTTGATTTTTCTAAAGTTGAAGCCGGGCGAATGGAACTCTATTTAGAGTCCTATGCCATCAATGATATGTTGCAAGATGTGATTGGTACCATTGAACAAGTGGTAGAAAAGAACAACAATCATTTAGTTATCAACTGTCCAAACAACTTGGGGATGATGTATGCGGATGTAACTAAAGTGCGCCAGTGTTTATTCAATTTGTTGAGTAATGCCAATAAATTTACCGAAACCG
>Ga0233403_10000253_pt1 | contig 25096 bp, 23 predicted proteins | sample Na_oxic_1_MG_FD_179866 | JGI IMG/M metagenome (GOLD analysis project Ga0233403, IMG submission 179866) | Seawater microbial communities from Saanich Inlet, British Columbia, Canada - Na_oxic_1_MG | ecosystem: Environmental > Aquatic > Marine > Inlet | place: Canada: British Columbia | collected...
ACCTGGGGCTATTCACGTTCAACCCCTACGGGGTTGATATTGTTAAAAGAATAACCCAAGGAGCCTCTTGCTTTCTCCCCAGGTGAAACCTGGGACAACCCCGATAGGGGTTGAATGTGAATAGCCCTAGGTGAAACCTGGGGAAACTTTCAAAAAGAGTTTTGCAAGAGGCTCTTTTGTCTATATATTTCTACAAATTTCTATAAAATCGTAACCTAGAATCCGTAGCAACAATAGATTTATTAAGGGATAACTTAAAAAAACGGAGGTTCATAAATGACCCAAAAACAAGAATACGGTTCCAACCCGGTGGAGGTTCGTGAAACTGATCAGTACCAAGCCGAATACGTTGAGAGCTTTGTTGAACGTTGGGATCAATTAATCGATTGGGATGCACGTGAGGAAAGCGAAGGCTCTTTTTTTATCAATGTCTTGCGTGAAATAGGGGCTAAGAAAATTTTGGATGCTGCAACGGGCACCGGTTTTCATTCAGTACGGTTGCTCAAGGCTGGTTTTGAAGTCGTTAGTGTTGATGGGAATCCGGTGATGCTCGCTAAAGCGTTTGAAAATGCTCGACGCCGGAATCTTATCCTACGCACCGTGCAGGCAGACTGGCGTTGGCTTAACCGCGATGTACATGAAAAGTTCGATGCGATTATATGTTTGGGCAATTCTTTCACTCATCTGTTCTCAGAAAAAGATCGTCGCAAAACCTTAGCCGAATTCTATGCGGCGCTCCGTCATGATGGCATTCTCATCTTGGATCAACGTAACTATGATAGCATCCTCGATCATGGTTTTTCTTCAAAACATATCTACTATTACTGTGGAGAAAATGTCAAAGCAGCCCCAGAACATGTAGATGAAGGATTAGCCCGTTTCCGCTACGATTTTCCAGATAAATCTTCCTTCCATCTGAATATGTATCCGCTACGCAAAAAATATGTGCGGACTCTGATGAAGGAAGTCGGTTTTCAAAAAATTACCACTTACGGCGATTTTAAAGAAACTTTTCGTCAAGAAGAACCCGACTTTTTTGTTCACGTTGCCGAGAAGAAATACGAACCTGAAGAAAATGGAGATAGTCAATAAATGACCAAAGACTATTCGACTACGGTAGAAACCTCCCGCACTTACTACAACAGTAATGATGCGGATAACTTTTATGCCGTCATTTGGGGTGGAGAAGATATTCATATTGGCATTTACGAAAATGATTCTATTTTCGATGCCAGTCATCGCACCGTTCAAAAAATGGCCAACCAGCTTACCTTGAACGAATCTACCAGAGTACTCGATATCGGTGCTGGGTATGGTGGTGCCGCCCGCTATTTGGCAAAAACATACGGCTGTCATGTTGATTGCTTGAATCTGAGCGAAATTCAAAATCAACGCAATCGTCAATTGAACCAAGAACAAAGTCTCACTGACAAAATTCAAGTGATAGACGGCAGCTTTGAAGCCATTCCAACTGAAAACCAACAATATGACGTGGTTTGGTCCCAAGACGCGATTTTGCACAGCGGCAATCGTCGTAAAGTGCTTGAAGAAGTTGATCGCGTTTTAAAACCAAAGGGCGAATTCATTTTGACCGATCCGATGCAAAGTGATGATTGCCCCGAAGGAGTATTGCAACCGGTTTTAGATAGAATTCATCTTGACTCAATGGGTTCCATTGGCTTTTACACCAAAACGGCCGAAGAACTGGGCTTTAACAAAGTTCAAGTCATTGAAATGACCGAACAATTAGTTAACCACTACAGCCATGTTTTACAAGAGCTTCAAGATCGCAACGACGAATTGCAGAAGGTTTGCTCTCAAGAATATCTTGAACGTATGAAAGCGGGCTTGAATCACTGGATTGAAAAGGGCCAAAAGGGCTATTTGTCTTGGGGAATTATGCTTTTTCGCAAAAAATAAAAAGTACCGTTGCGCCAATTTTCTGGTATTTTAAATGATTGTGTGAACTAATAAATTATTAATCCATTAACAACAATAATCTTATGTAGTTGACTCAAATTTTGCGAATTGCCTAAAAACCTCGTTTCAAAATGTTGAAACGATTTGAAAATACCGGTTTTGCACTTATGAAACAGCCACTCTCGCTCATAAGTATTTGATTAGGAATTGTGAAAATTCGACGACATCGTTCGCTAAGTTATTTTAAATTGAGAGGCTCTTGCAAAACTCTTTTTGAAAGTTTCCCCAGGTTTCACCTCTTGCTCTTAAAATTCAACCCCTATCGGGGTTGTCCCAGGTTTCACCTGGGGTGAAAGCAAGAGGCGAGTGGGGTTATTCTTTTAACAATATCAACCCCGTAGGGGTTGAACGTGAATAGCCCCAGGTGAAACCTGGGGTTTTGCAAGAGCCTCTTGAATTAAAATACTTACGATAGAGCCTCTTGCAAAACTCCTTTTCAGGCTAAAGTTTTTTCAAAAAAATCCTGAAAAACGTTTCTCCAGGTTTCACCAATTGCTGTTAAAATTCAACTCCTATCGGGGTAGCCCCAGGTTTCACCGGCGCTTTAAAAATATCAACCCGGTAGGGGTTGAATGTGAATAGCCCCAGGTGAAACCTGGGGTTTTGCAAGAGCCTCGATATGCAATTTGTCGTCAATTTTTTTAGTTAAAAATGTATATTTTTCAAGTCAATTAAAATTGGAGCGGGAGTAGCTATATATGAAATACTCGACAAATACTAAATGCCACCCCTCACCAAAATCCACCTACCTCTCTCCTAACTGCCTTTAACAGTGAATTTTAATAAGGTTACCCCTATTCCTTGAGGTAGGGCTGAGGGTGCAGACGTATAGAAACCTAGACAATGGAAAAAATCAGAACAGACAACCTGACCAAAATTTTCGGAGAAAATCCCAAGACAGCCCTAAAGCTTCTCTCCCAAGGCACCCATAAAGATGAAATCTTCAACCAAACTGGACAGGCGGTTGGACTAGCCAATGTATCCTTTGAAGTACAAGAAGGTGAAATATCAGTAGTCATGGGACTGAGCGGGAGTGGCAAATCTACCCTGATCCGTTGCATCAATCGTCTTATTGAACCTTCTTCCGGCCAAGTATTCATAGACGGAGAAGACATTACCACCTTTGATAACCAAGCCCTATTAGAATTGCGTCGCCATAAATTTGGAATGGTCTTTCAACATTTTGCCCTATTTCCCCATCGTAACATACTCAACAACGTTGAATATGGCTTAGAAATTCAGAATGTAGAGCAAGGCTTGCGGCAAGAAAAAGCGCGGGAATCACTGAAATTGGTTGGTTTAGAAGGTTGGGAAGAGGCCATGCCAAGCCAACTGAGCGGTGGCATGCAGCAACGTGTCGGCTTAGCCCGCGCCCTTGCAGTCGAACCCGATATTTTATTGATGGATGAAGCCTTCAGTGCGCTGGATCCGCTGATACGTGGAGACATGCAGAACGAATTAATTTCTCTGCAAGAACGCATGAAGAAGACTATCCTCTTCATCACCCACGACTTAGACGAAGCACTCAAGATAGGTAATCGTGTTGTTTTGATGAAAGATGGGCAAATCGTTCAGGTTGGTACACCAGAAGAAATACTCATGACTCCCGCCAACGATTATGTCAAGCGGTTTGTAGAGAATGTGGACAAAACCAAAATCCTCACCGCACAATCGGTACTGACACCACCAACCGTTATCGCCTATCCTGATGATGACCCTCGTCAAGTCCTCGACAAAATGAACAATCAGGAACTCACCAACATTTTAGTCGTGCAACGTGTTGATAAGACACTACTCGGCATAGTCCAAGCCCAAGCGGCAAAGGCCGCCGTGGAACGGGGAGATAAAACGATAGCAAATCTGATACAACAAAAAGTTCCAACCGTGACCTCCACCGCGTCTCTTACCAAACTGATTGCTATTTTAGCTGAATCGCCGTGGCCGGTGCCGGTAGTGAATGAAGAACGTCAACTTCAAGGAATAGTTGTTAATCGCAGTGTTCTAGCTGCACTGGCTAAAAGGGAGAATTAATTGATGGACAATAATTTATCGGTGCCCAAGCTACCACTAGATGATTGGATTGATCAGGGTCTGGATTTTCTGACCAATAATTTTGCTTATATAACCAAAGCGATCAGCAATAATTTGGAGAATGTTGTTGAATACATTGTTCAAGGGCTGATATTCTTTCCCCCTTGGGTGGTGATTATTTTTTTTAGTTTGATGTGCGGGTGGCTGGCTGGACGCAAGGTGGGTATTTTTACCATCATCGGCTTAGCATTACTCTGGAACTTGCGCTTATGGGAACCTACCATGCAGACACTGACTTTAGTCCTTGTCTCTACCTTCCTCGCTGTATTGGTAGGCATTCCAGCCGGCGTACTGGCCGCTCTGTCCAAAACCGCCTATCGGATCATCATGCCAATCATGGATTTTATGCAAACGATGCCAGCTTTCGTTTACTTGATTCCAGCCATACCCTTTTTTGGATTAGGATCAGTCTCAGCGATTTTCTCCACCGTCGTTTTTGCCATGCCTCCCGTTATCCGCCTCACCGGTTTAGGCATCAAACAAGTTCCGGCTGAATTGATTGAAGCAGCGGATGCTTTTGGTTCTACCAAGCTTCAGAAATTATTTAAGCTACAAATGCCCCTTGCCATTCCGACAATCATGGCTGGCGTCAACCAAACCATTATGTTGGCATTATCAATGGTCGTCATTGCCGCGATGATTGGAGCCGGTGGTTTGGGCGGAGAAGTCTGGACGGCCATACAACGACTCGAAGCCGGCCGAGGTTTTCAGGCCGGTATTGCGATAGTCATTTTAGCGATGATTCTTGACCGTGTCAGCCAAAATCTTGGCGCCAGAACGTCTCCGGGGGCAGCGAAGTAGGTTAATCGGTCAGATATTAGATTATACTTGGAGGCTCTTGCAAAACCCCAGGTTTCACCTCTTGCTCTTAACGTTCAACCCCTACGGGGTTGGGGAGGGTTTTTTTCCGACCCGAGGTTTTTTTCCGACCCCAGGTGAAACCTCAATGCCATTAAGTTAAGCCAAAATCAAAATGCTGGGCGCTTAGAATACTTTGCTATATAGTGTTTCAGAAAAATCATTTCACCAACAAGCCCCAGGTGTAACCTGGGGCCAACCCCGATAGGGGTTGAATGTGAATAGCCCCAGGTGAAACCTGGGGAAACTTTCAAAAAGAGTTTTGCAAGAGGCTCCTTGGTAATATGGTTTTAAAAACATCGTCAACCGGTCCGACTGATGATGTTTTTTCTTTAGTCTGTTTCTAATATATTATATCACTAACGACTCCAACCGGAGGAAATATTAATGACAACGATCTTAAAACGAGTACCCCATCGTATTTTTGTCTCTTTAGCCTTAATCATAAGTCTATTGGGCACAACTTCAATCCTGGCACAGGAGCAAGAAAGCAAGGACGAAGTTGTACTCACCTACGTCGAGTGGTCCAGTGAAGTGGCCAGCACCCACGTCGCTCAAGTGGTTTTGGAAGAACTGGGCTACCAAGTTGATATTATGACCGTTACCGCCATCTGGATGTGGCAAGCGGTTGCCAACGGCGATGCCGATGCCCATGTGGCTGCTTGGCTGCCTAGCACTCATGAACTTTACTGGACGGCGAAGAAAGAGCAAGTAGAAAATCTTGGTCCTAATCTATTGGGTGCCAAGATCGGTTTAGTGGTTCCTACTTATGTCACCCTCAATGGAATTGAGGAACTCAATGCCAATGCCGATAAGTTCAACGGAAAAATCATTGGCATCGATCCAGCTTCAGGACTGATGAACAAAACGAAGCAAGTCATGGACGATTACCAACTGGACAAGTTGACTCTGGAGGATGGTAGCGGCGCTGAAATGACCAAGCAATTGGCTTTGGCTTACGAAAACCGAGAATGGATAGTGGTCACCGGTTGGACACCTCACTGGAAATTCTCTCGTTGGGAATTAAAATACCTTGATGACCCGAAAGGCATCTACCAGCCCAAGGGCAACCAAGCGGAATACATTGCTACCATAGTCCGTAAAGGACTTAAAGAAGATAAGCCAGAAGTTTATCGAATACTGGATAACTTTAACTGGGAACCTGCTGACATGGAACAACTGATGGTATGGAATTCCACAGAGGGTGCTGATCCCTATCAAAATGCCAAACGTTGGGTGGATGAGAACCGTGACAAGGTCAATCAGTGGCTATCTCCCTAAGCCTTTTGCCGTAGACGATTTATTGCAGTTGTAGTAAGTGATTCGTTTGTCGCCATAATCCGATTTTTGTTAAAATCGGATTTTTTATTTGACCAATAAGTACTGAACCATAAATTTTCAGGTATTATAAATTTTGGGTAGGGGGCCGGCAACGTCTTTTTGTTGCCCACCGAGATGGCCGCAAAAAGGTGGGCAAAAAAAGGACCTTGCCGGCCCCCTACAAAATACCTAAAAATTTATGCTTCGGTACTTAAGACTCATTTGAATGTCCCTAATGAAGTACTGGAGAGTATTATGAAAATCTATCGAGCGGAATCTGGATTCTTTAAGGGTATGAATCCAACGGTCGCAATGTCATCCAAACTGGTTATCATCATCTTCGTGCTGTTTGGCGCTTTAATGACCGAAACAGCTTTTCAAGTCTTTGAGGCACTGAAGAAAAACATTATCTTAGGGCTGAACTGGTACTACATTGGCGTGGTCGCGTTTTTTCTGTTCTTTGTTATTTGGCTATTACTGAGCCGCTACGGGGATGTGCGCCTGGGCGATGATGATGAAAGGCCTGAATTTAGCTACTTTTCATGGTTTGCGATGTTATTCAGTGCTGGCATGGGTATTGGACTGGTATTTTGGAGTGTTGCTGAACCGATTTATCATTTCCAGAGTAATCCATTCATTACCGAAGGTTTGACACCGGAAGCCGCCAATATGGCAATGCGTATCACTTTTTTGCACTGGGGACTACATCCTTGGGCGATCTATGTGATTGTTGGTTTATCATTGGCCTACTTTGCCTACCGAAAAAAATTGCCGCTGACAATCCGTTCAGCACTTTATCCTCTGATTGGAGACAAAATCTATGGGCCTATAGGCCACGCGGTAGATGTACTCGCCGTCTTTGGTACCGTCTTTGGCTTAGCAACCTCATTAGGCCTTGGCGCACAACAAATGGACACTGGGTTAGCTCATTTGTTTGGATATGACTCCTATACCACTATTGATGCCGCTGCGAAAGATGCCTATATCGACAAGAGCTGTGTCATGTTGTCAGGTGAAGCTGAAAAAGCCTGTGTTGAGGCAGCGGCGAAAGAATACCCCAAGCCGTTTCCAACGAGTTTAATCCTGCTGATTGTTGCTGTGACTGGCATCGCAACTTGGTCAGTGGTTTCTGGCGTTGGGCGGGGGGTCAAGATTTTAAGTGAGCTAAACCTATTGCTCAGTCTGTCTTTATTAGCCTTCTTCCTAGTATTCGGACCAACCCGCTACTTGCTTAACTCATGGCTGCAAAGCACCGGCGATTACTTGGGTTCGGTCATTCCATTGAGCCTATGGACGGATGCTTATGGAAAAACCGGCTGGCAAGATGGTTGGACGACATTCTACTGGGGCTGGTGGATTGCTTGGTCGCCGTTTGTTGGTATCTTTATTGCCCGCATCTCGCGTGGACGCACCATCCGCGAATTCGTTCTTGGCGTGTTATTGGTACCCACCACACTGGCTTTTCTTTGGCTGACATTATTCGGCGGTACCGCCCTGTATCTTGAATTGTTCCATACGGTTGTTAATGAAACCGGCAAAACCGTGGCGGCAGTTGGTCAAGCGGGCATCATTGAGGCAGTCCAGAATGATGTCACTATCGCGCTGTATACCACTTTTGAAAAAATGGATGTTGGCATCATGGGTACTTTCGCGTCTGGGGTTGCCACCATACTGATTGCCAGTTATTTTATCACTTCGTCCGATTCAGCAACACTGGTTGTTAGCACGATTCTATCGGGAGGTGATGAGAATCCGCCGACATTTCACCGCGTCTTTTGGGGAATTGGGGAAGGCACGGTTGCCGGAGTATTGCTTATTTTGGGTGGACTACAGGCGTTGCAGACGGCTTCGATTACTGCCGCGTTGCCGTTCTCTTTTATTATCTTGGTGATGGTTTATGGACTGGTGAAATCGTTGCGACAAGAGAAAGTTGTAGCACATTAACATTTGTTATAGAGCCTTTTTCGGCCAAACTCCGTCAAAAACCGTCAAAAGTAGGGTGGGTAGAGCGAGAGCGAAACCCACCATTTGAGTCTCGAATATGAATAGTTTCACAAATCAAGTCGAACATTTTAAACCGGCATGAATTTTTTATATTGAATGAATATTCTCGTTTGGCGCAGCCTACATCGCCAATTTTGGCGGGTCGTGCAATAGATATTGTATTTATTTCCCGACACTTTGCCAAAATTGGCATTACAATAATCCCACCATGAACACGACAATTTTTTTCATATTACTATTCGCGCTCGCGGCAACGGTGCCCATCGTTGTGATTGCAGCCAATCCCCATTGGTTGTCTTATCTACGGCGGCGATGGGTGCGCTTGGCTGCTGAGCCTGAAGTATCGGGGTGGCAACAGGCCTATTTTGTTGATTTTATTGAACATTTAACGTGCCTCAATTTACCCTTGGGTTTTACGGACAAAGAGAATGTCCCTCAAACGGGCAAAATAGTTGCGCCGTTGTATTGGGTACTCAAAGAAATGGCGCGTGGGGAAAATTTAAATAACCTAAACGCCCATTCAGCCCTTTCCCGACAAGATAATAAACTGACGCGCAACATTGTCCGCACGTTGCTCAACTCCAATGAACCATTAGTGTTGTTAGGCGAGCCAGGCTCTGGCAAAAGTGTTACTTTGCGTCATACCGGTTTAAAACTGGCACAGAGGATGCTTAAAAGCAAAGCCCCGTTAATACCGATCTATTTGCCGCTGAATACTTTTACCCTATCCCTAAATAAACATCGTTCCGTTTGGCACTTCATCGGCGATACGATACAAGAACAAATTGGCGACGAGTTGGGAAACCAAGTATTTGCACAATTGAAGCAATTATTAGCGGCGGGGCAAGTGGTATTTTTATTTGACAGCATGGATGAAATGCCACGAGCCGATTATGGGGCGCGTTTTGAAGTCCTCAAGCGTTTTGCCAATAAGTATTCAACCAATAATAAATTTATTTTTGCCTGTCGTCAATTGGATTATCGCGAGCGGTTTGAAAGCCGTAAGGTGATTATTGATTTATTTTCGCGGGGGCAGATAAAGCAATTTCTGAAACATAATGGATTGCCCGATTGGAAAGTGCTATATCAAAAATTAATTGATCGCAAATTAGGCTATCGGGAATTGGCGGAAAATCCGTTTTTTTTGAAATTGATAGCAACCTATTGGCGAGAAAAACAAACCTTGCCCGAAAACCAAACGGTATTGTTTCAAGAATTTAGCCGTTTTTTATTACGCGAATATAATAAGGGTACAGCGGATTTAGCATACAATAATGAAACGGTTGAAACCTTACTGACACACGTTGGCTTTGCAATGACGGCGCATTTTAAAAGTATTGTGGTGGATTATGATGCACTAATGACTTACCTAGCCGCGTCAAACCAAGCGGTGCAAGCTGGTTTTAATCAAATTGAGTCGGTACTAAAGGTGGCGATAGGCAGCCGCTTGATATTTCGAGATAAACAAAATCGCTTGCGTTTCCAGCACCACCGTTTTCAAGAGTATTTTGCCGCTTATTATATTAAGGCTTTTGATCCAACGTTAAATTGGGAACAATTGTATGACAATATTTGGTGGCAGGAAGTCTTGGTACTGTTGTTTGGTATCAGTGATGAGCCGAATGAGTTGATGCGGCGTTTGCTTGCTTCGGTACCAATACCCGATGCTGAAAACATGCCTGATGAAACTGAGCAAGAAGATATTGCGGAGCGTTTGATTTTAGCAGCGCGGTGTCAAGGTAATTCATTAGTTGATTTAGAAGCTGCATTAATTGATACGTTGATGAATCAAATAAGATTTTATATTGATCAAGGGCATCGCTTGGTTGTGATTAAAATAATAGAAGCATTGGGCCACACAAAAGGGCAATCTATTCTCCCTTTTATACAACATTTAATCATGCATGAAAGTCCTTGGGTACAAAATGAGACAATGGAACTAATAGCACGGTGTTGATTATGAAAAATGAAAGTATTTCAGACGAAGAAGCGGCAGTTGGATTTATTATGTTTGCTTTTGTTAAAACTTATCAAGACCGTTTTATTTCTGGCTTTTTTAAAATGGTAAATATAGCTTATGAAAATGGGTTAGTTTTACGCCATGGGCTTCTTATGCTTTTTTTATTAGCCTATAGTTTATTTCCCTACATACTTGCTCTCACATCATTTTATTTTATTTTACCTTACCTACTACCATACGATAAAGAAATCGTATTTAACCTGTTGGGATTTCATTTACAACCATTTTATCTTTATTTATTAATATCTATTTTCTGTTTTTTCGTTTTTCTTATGATAAGATTTTATCTCCCAGAAGTTGGGCTTTGGTTTGCAGTGTTGCTACCAATTATTGGTAGTAGTCTAATAATTAAACTATTTGTAGTGGCTTGGGCTATCGAAGCTATGGAACTGGAATCAACAAGCGAGTTCCTTTTAGGAACTATTGAAGCAGAGCGTCTAGCACTCATATTGATACTTATAGTAATACTTATAATTATTATTCCAATTTGTTATTCCTTGTTAGACAATATCTTTAAAGTTATTCACTTTATTTTCATTTCTCATTTAGTTGCTCTGAGTTCATTAAATATTTCGATTTGTATAAAAATGAATAGAATAATTAACGTTAGAGAAGATGACATTTATATCATTATTTATTTGATTTTTTCTTGTCTCGCGATTGTTAGTTATTTTGTTGCAAGTGGTCATTTGAATGCTTTTACATATATTCCAATTTATTACATCCTTATTATTGCGGCTTTAATAAATTTTATAACTTTTGTAAAGTTATATGGAATACAAGAAACTATTATCGTTGGATTCATAGGAATAATCATTGCTGGATTCATAAGGATTAGTATGGAATTTATTATTAGCCATTTTTCTATTCCATTTGATATAAATATTCTATATGTCACTTTGATAGTTATATTATTAGTTTCATTTTCCAAATTATTTTTATTTATTGTTCGCCAATTTTTACTACCTTCATGGTGGTTTAAGCAAAAATATGAACGCCAATTCAAGCCGCAATGTTCGGAGGACAAGCAGGTACAAAGTGTTGAGGGTAAAGTTGAAAGCCCATTTTATAAATATAATATCAACAAAATGTGCGAAGCTTTTCTTAACGAACCTTCGCCCAAAGGTGGAAAATTTATCTTGCAGTATATTTTGGCTTCTGAATTATCATTGCCTCAAAAATTGGGAATATTAGACATATTGGTGGAAATAGAAAAATATCCCAACAAAATGACCAACTATAACGGAAAACTTCAAGAAGTTTTAGACGAGCTGGCTCAAATCCGTTACTCACTCAGACAAGAACAACGCCAATTAGAATTGATGGACGATGTACTTCCTATTTCCCAAGTTGATTTCCATTGCCAAGCTTTCGACTTTACCGATCCAAGCCTTGAAAACAACCACCCCATCACTCTCCGCCTCATCGACTTAGCCCGTAAACAGCTATTAGACTGGTTAAAAGGAGAGACACCGGCAAAGCCAAGCATTGATAAGCTATTAATTTACCAATGGAAAAATTATGAAATCGGCATTGGCTTAAAATATTCAGGGCTGATGGGCGGCGATTTTTACGATTTATTCCAACTACCCACTTCCAGTGCTGATAATCAAGAGGGAGTTTTCATCAGCGATTTTGGACTGCTCGTTGGAGATTTAACCGGGCATGGTGTCGAAACCGCCCTTAATCTCAGCAAAACCCACAATTTTTGGGCGGAAACGGATTTAAGCCAAGATGTTTTAACCACTATGCGGGCGTTTGAACAGAACTTCAAAACCACCTTTCAGCCTTTTAGCCCACCTCCCAAAGGTCCTGAAGGTTGTGCCTTGTGTTATTTACAAATAACAGACAAAGAAATCACTTTGAGTAATGCCGGATTAGCTCATCCAATACTGATAAAAAATAATCAAATTCATCATGTTGCTACTTCAAGAGAAGAAAATTTAGGTGTTATTAGTAAATGGCTTAGTAATCCTGCCAAACGTTACACTCGTGTTGAACTCAAAGCCGGCGAAACCCTAATCGTCTATACTGATGGCTTGTTTGAAAACGCCAACCAAAATGGCGAACAATTTGGGCAAGACAAATTCAAACAACTGCTTTTGCAACCGCAGAGCAAAGATATGGAGACGCTTATTGATTCCGTGTTTAGTGCTGTTTATGAGTTTTGTCAGCCGCAAGCGATTGACGATGATGAGACGTTGTTAGTGATTAGACGGATATCCAGTACAACGGATTGATAGATTGAACGGATTGATTCTGCCTTTCTAATCCGTTTATTTAACTGAGTGACTCTTTGGAAAGCATATCCGCCGTACTAATCCGTTGTATTTATTAGCACATCCAACCTGAAGCACTTTATGATAAGGTATTGTTATTAAAAGGAAAATATAATGGAACAGACAATAGCAATTGATCCAAATGGCAATCTCACTCTCCCTAGTGAGTATCTTAAAATATTGGGGATTTTTGCCGGTGGCAAAGTCACGCTACAATCGAAAGGTAGTCAAGTCATTATTTCGCCTGACAGTGTGACAACTACTCCCAAACTGTCACCGCCAGAAGCAGTGAAAAATGCCCAAGCGATAGTACGGCAATATGTGCCGGCTGAACGAAGTTTAGCTGATGAATTGATTGCAGAAAGGCGACGGGAAGCTGCCAATGCGTAAAATTCTTTTAGATGCGTCGGCACTGCTTGCCCTTTTACAGCATGAGCCAGGTGCCGAACAAGTAGCAGCAGAAATAGAATATGCTGCAATCAGTATCATTAATCTTGCTGAGGTAGTCACCAAACTGTTTGACACTGAGGTGTCAGAAGAAGCGATTCAAAAAGCTTTAATACCGTTGAATTTGACTATTGTGCCTTTTGATGAACAAATGGCTTATGAAACCGGACGCTTACGAACTTCAACACGGCAACTGGGACTGTCACTTGGAGATAGGGCTTGTCTTGCTACGGCTAAAATACAGGGAGCTTCCATACTCACCGCTGATCGCGTTTGGTTGCAAGTGAATATTGGTGTTGATATAAAATGTATTCGTTAACAAATGTCGCCGTCAGCAATTCCCGCTCATGTTTTTAAGTCATTTAATACAAGGGATTTCATTTTTGGTAGGAGTGCTATTTTTCAAAAAAATGGTATGGTTAGCCAGTGAACAAATTTTAGAGCGGAAATTGCTGTGTCGCCGTTGTTCCCCTTTATTCCCAGTCGAGAAAGTGGTCAAATTGATAATAGCATTTTCGGACAGCAAGGAGAATCCATGATGGTAACAAATATTCCTATTGAAAAAGTCCGGCTCACCATTCCCGCCACCTTTGGCTATGAAGACATGCCGGCGGCTGTCGCGCACGTTTGGATGACAAAAATAGGCGCGTCACTGGCAAAAGCCGATCAAACCAAATTAGCGGTTATGGAAATCTGCTTAAATGCAATTGAACATGGCAGTGGCAATGATCCGACTAAACTGGTTCACATTGATTTATTTGAACAACACGATACGTTGGTGATAGAAATCACCGATACCGGCAAAGGTTTTACACCCACCCTGCCCAAAGATTTCCCTCCCCTTCAAGCAAATCGGCGGGGATATGGGCTGTTTATGGTATGCAAACTGGTTGATGAGTTAGAATTTCCAGCGTGCGACAAAGGTACTTTAGTACGCATGACAATTAAAATGGAGACAACAGCATGAGAGAATATTTAGATATCCAGTTGGCTTCTGATGGAACCAGTGTGCAACTGATTGGTTCACTTTCAGTAGTCACGATTAAATTTCCAAAAACCATTGACGATTTATTGCGCGAGTGCGGCAACGCATTACAAAACCATTACCAACATCACGGTAAATCGGTGTTAATGATAGACTTTCAAAAAACCACTAAAATTGCATCAATTGGTTTTAGTATTCTTGAAGCTGATGTACAAGAACTCGCATTTAATGAAAATGCTCAACTCAAGTTGATCAACTTTCCCACCGCCTTCAAGCCATCGCTTGAAACCAGAGCACTGTACTATCGGCTGACTGAACAAGAAGGGATTCATTTTCAGGAGTAAGAGACAGAACGACAAGGAATTCGTCACACCGATTGGTCATCCGTTTTTATAACAAGGGTGGGCATTCGCTTCGCGGAAACCCACCACACGCTGATACTATTTTCAATGAACCATGAAACCATAACCCAATTGATTCACCAAGCAGCCGACAGCGGCAAACTCGATCTGTGTGAGCAACAACTCACGAGGTTGCCATCGGCTGTGGTTGAACTCACCCAGTTAACAGAACTTTACTTAGACAACAATCAACTGACTGAATTACCGCCAGACATCGCGCAATTAACTCAGTTGCGTGTGTTGTCTGTGACGGGCAATCAGTTATCCGCATTACCGCCCAATATTGTTCAACTGAACAATCTGCAATGGCTTTATCTGGCTAACAATCAATTGAAAACGTTGCCGCTTGAAATCACTCAGTTGCCCCAGCTAAAAGTACTAGCTCTCGACAGTAATCAGCTCACTGCGTTGCCCAACGAACTGATAAAGTTACCGAATCTTAAAGTACTGTCTCTATATAATAACCCCCTTACTTCACCACCGCCTGAAATCGTGGCTAAAGGTAGTAAGGCTATCATTATTTATCTACGCCAACAAGCACGAGCAAGCCAACAACAATGGGCAGCTAAATTACTGCTTGTCGGTGAAGGGGGAGTTGGCAAAACTTCATTACTCCGTGCGTTACAAGGAGAACCGTTTGAAATCCAAGAAGAAACCACTCATGGCATTGAAGTTGACTCTTGGAAACTTAAACACCCCACCAAAGATGTCTTCATGCAATTGAAAACGTGGGACTTTGGGGGACAAACGATTTATCATGCCACCCATCAATTCTTTTTGACCAATCGGGCGTTATTTATTTTGGTATGGAATGCGAGATTGGGTTATGAGCAGGGTAAATTATCTTACTGGCTCAATACCATTCAAGCTAGAGCACCAGAATCACCTGTGTTAGTGGTTGCCACTCATATTGATGAACACAATGCCGCTTTGCCTTTTGCCGATTTAAAACGTAAATATCCCCAAATTATTGGAGAAAAATACGGTAAAGTCAGTAATAAAACCGGGATAGGTGTTGACGAAGTACGCCAAGCCATTGCTGAAGCTACTGCCGGGTTGCCACGTATGGGTGAAATTTGGCCGACTCACTGGTTAAAGATTGCCAACACTATCCGTGCGAAAAGTGAAAAATACATGACTCCCACTCAATTAAAGGATTTAATGACAGCGCATGGCTTGGCGCAAGATGAAATTGTCACTCTATCAGATTGGTTACATGAACTCGGAGACTTGTTATATTTCCAAGATAATCAAGACCTTAAAAATATTGTTATCCTCAAACCGCAATGGGTGACAGAACATATTAGCCGTGTCCTTACTAGCCAACAAGTGATTGATAACCAAGGTGTTTTAACAGACACATATAGAGATACACTTTGGCCTGATTTGGAACATGAAATGCGAGAGCATTTTTCAAATTTGATGGAACAGTTTGATTTGTCTTATCGTGCATTAGACGAGAGACATACCAGTTTGATTGTGGAATGTTTACCTATCGATTCGCCTGACTATCAAACAGCTTGGAATGCGATGCAGAATGCGACAGAAATTCGGATGACTTATGAATTGAATACTATTCCACCCGGCATTCCAACCTGGTTCATTGCTCGCTCGCACCGTTTCACAACGAATACACACTGGCGTTACGGTGCGTTGTTTGCTGATAACCCAGAACATCGTCATTTAGGGCTTGTTCAAACATTTCCAGAAGAACGGCAACTTAGATTAGCTGTGCGTGGTCCTTATCCACATTATTTTTTTGATGTGTTGCGTGATGGCTTAGAATTAACTTTGCAGCGTTTTCCGGGATTAAAAATAACCCGCCAAATTCCTTGTTTGGGACACAATGGGCAACCCTGCTCTTATGAGTTTGATTATGCAGAACTTGAAAATGCCATGGAAAAAGGCGAGACCGGAGTTCAATGTCGAAAAGGATGGGAAAATGTTTCTGTTATTGCCCTTCTATTTGGGTTAGATAGACGCACACAAAATGCTGTGTCAAAAGAGATTGAAACATTGTTAAAAGGAAGTGAGGAAAAACTCATCAATTTGATTAAACTGACTCAGCATAACATTTCTCGTCCGGTTTCCCAAGAAAAAAAGCAGCAAGATTTAGAGTGTCCCTATACTTTTGCCTTAACTGAACACAACGCAAAATGGTGGCAACCTTTTGCAGTTCGTGAGGTAAGCTTACAACTGTATTGTCAATGTCCGGGGCAACCTCATCCTACTGAAAAAGGAGGTTGTTATCCTATTCCTGAATTTGAAAAATGGGTGCATGTATTGGCACCACACCTGTCAAAATTGGTAGGTTTATACAATGCCATCGTATTATTTGGAGGCACGTTAGGGACTATTGGATACAAAAAACAGTTGAAACATGATTTAGAATTTATGAATGAGTTAACACAGGATTTTTCTGATGTTGAAAAAATTCCAGAAGGTGCCACACGACGAGAATTATGCTTATTATTAACAGAACTCGATCCTCACCAACGGTGGGGAGGACTTGAACCAATACACACGCCCGAAGGACATGTTTTGTGGTTGTGCAAAAAACATGCAGAGGAGTATCATATAATAGACTCGTCCTAAAATCAGAGTTTTGTCGAATTAACTCATTGTTTTTATTAATCGTAATTTTATTTACGAACAAGTCTAATAAATAACTGATGTTACGCGCTGTCAGAAACAGCTCCAATATGAACGACGGGATGATACTGGCTGCTCGTCGTTCTCATATCAAGGATATCAACAATCTTTTTCAACTAAAGTATTTGGCGAAGAGTCGGTAGAATTAGATGATCTGATGTTGATATTTGGACTTACCCAAGAAATAAAAGCTCAGAATAAGCAATATTGGGGTAGAGAGCTAGCAATGTGTTGGCAACGTTTAATTGTTGAGCTATGTCAACATACCGGTGAATATTTTGGCGAACCCATAGGCATTTTTTATAGAGCCTTTTTCGGCCAAACCCCGTCAAAAACCGTCAAAAGTAGGGTGGGTAGAGCGAGAGCGAAACCCACCATTTGAGTCTCGAATATGAATAGTTTCAAAAATCAAGAGCCGATACGTTTTATTGACTTGTTTGCCGGTATAGGCGGCTTTCGATATGCCATACAAAATGCCGGCAACCAATTAGATATACCAGTTGAGTGTGTGTTTTCGAGTGAAATTGATAAAGAATGTCAAAAAGCTTACCAAGAAAATTTCGGCGAAATACCCAACGGAGATATAACTCAAATAGCCGCCGAAAGTATAGCCGATCATGATATTCTCCTCGCGGGATTTCCTTGCCAACCTTTTAGCATTATCGGCAACCTTAAAGGTTTTGAAGATAGTCGTGGCACCCTGTTTTTTGAGATAGCCAGAATTTTAGAAGCTAAAAAGCCAGCCGCGTTGGTTTTGGAAAATGTCAAATTATTAGTTGCCCATAATAAAGGTCAAACCATTAAACGTATTATGGAGACACTTAACAAATTAGGCTACCATACGACCTATAAGGTTTTAAATGCCCTCGACTTTGGTTTACCACAAAAACGGGAACGTGTTTTTATCGTTGGATTTAGGCAGCCATTATTTTTCAATTGGCCGAATGAAAAAATTCCGATGAAGCCGTTGCGTGATATTTTAGAGAAAAATGTTCCCAAGCAATATTATGCTTCGGAGCATATTCGCCAAAAAAGATTAACTAAACACCCAAAAGGGCCAATAAATGGGCATACCACTATTTGGCATGAAAATAAAGCCGGACATATAAGCGTTTATCCATTTTCATGTGCGCTTCGTGCCAGTGCTTCTTACAATTATCTTTTGGTTAATGGAGAACGCCGCTTAACCTCGCGTGAAATGTTACGTTTACAAGGATTTCCAGAGAGTTTTGAAATGGTATGCAGTTATACCCAAACCAGAAAACAGGTGGGGAATAGTTTGCCCGTCCCAGTAGCACAAGCGGTTATTGAACAGGTATTTAAAGCGTCTGGTTGGACACCGAAGACTTCTTATTCTAAATTCGATGAATTAGCCGCCAATGGTCAATTAAGATTATTTAATCAGGAAAAATAGAATGAAATCGCCAAGGCTTAGAAACGTAGAAAAATATAAACCGCCCTATCCAATTAACCAATTTCCTAACCATTTTGCTATCGTTCTGGGAAAAGAAATCGTTTATATTATTGCTTCTCGTGGCAAAAATGCCCGACTTGAAGGCTCAGATTGGGAAGAAATTTTTGCCCGATTAGTTGGTGCTAAATGGAAACCTTCAAATGTGGGGCTTGATGACATTGTGTTAGAGCAAACCGCATGGGGCGCAAAAACAGTAAAAAATCGTCGTCCTTCAACTGTCTCAAAAGTACGTTTAATTTCAGGACGTAATTCTCCGGTATATTCTTTTGGAGATAAAGAAGTGAGTGAATGTGATCCAAATGAACTTGGAGAAAAAATACTAGCGATATGGAATGAGCGTGTTGCAAGTATTCGCAAATTATATAAGCATGTTAGAACAGTTGTCTTAATCAAATCAAATGACTTGCTTGAATTAGTCGCTTTTGAATTTGACACAGTAATATATCCATCGGATCAATATTGGTGGCAATGGAATGAACGTAACAATCTTGAAGGATTTAACAAAAATGCTGATCAACACATATTCACTTGGCAACCTCATGGTTCTCAATTCACCATCATTGAAAACGTACCAGAGGAAAGGCTGGCTATTAAAATAAAACCGCCACCCCAACTTGATCGTGATATCATATTAAACTCAATTAATTTTGAGGAATCTTGGGTGCAAGTTCTTTAAGTGGTCAATATAGTGCTGGCATGGGTATTGGACTGGTGTTTTGGAGTGTTGCTGAACCGATTTATCATTTCCAGAGTAATCCGTTCATTACCGAAGGTTTGACTCCGGAAGCTGCCGAGATGGCAATGCGTATCTGGTTGGCAAGATGGTTGGACGACCTTCTACTGGAGCAGGTGGATTGCTTCGTCTGTTGGTATTGCTCGCATCTCGCGTGGACGCACCATCCGCGAATTCGTTGTGTTATTGGTACCCACCACATTGGCTTTTCTTTGGCTGACATTATTCGGCGGTACCGCCCGGTATCTTGAATTGTTCCATACAGTTGTTAATGAAACCGGCAACACCGTGGCGGCGGTTGGTCAAGCGGGCATCATTGATGCTGTCCAGAATGATGTCACTATCGCACTGTATACCACTTTTGAAAAAATGGATGTCGGTATCATGGGTACTATAGCGTCGGGGGTTGCCACCTTACTGATTGCCAGTTATTTTTTTAGAAGCTAAAAAGCCAGCCGCGTTGGTTTTGGAAAATGTCAAATTATTAGTTGCCCATAATAAAGGTCAAACCATTCAACGGATTATGGAGACACTTAACAAATTAGGCTACCATACGACCTATAAGGTTTTAAATGCCCTCGACTTTGGTTTACCACAAAAACGGGAACGTGTTTTTATCGTTGGAATAACTTATAAAAATCGTTTCGTAAAATTTTTATCACAATTATTTTATAATCAAACCCTTAAACAAAGTATTAGCGGGAATAGCTGATATTTTGCTATAAAAACAACGAAAATCATATCATGTCAGCAAAACAATTATCATTATTTGAAATCAATAAAAACCCGATTGACAAATCAAATCACTGTTGTTTTAAAGATAAGAATTTTTCTTATCTCAACGTCAATGGGGATATACCAACCAACATATTCCAAGATACTTTCATCTCGGTAACAAGAAAACCAGCACTTAAGATTCACTCATTAGGTTTTCAACCGGCTAAATCTATTCCAGAAATTCCGCGCTGGTTTTTACATAAATATGCGTCAAAACAATCTTATACCGTTTTAGAACCCTTTGCCGGTTCCGGTACAACGCTTATTGAGAGCATCAAGTATGGTTCTTCTATCTATTGGTTAGATTATCAACCGTTCAGTCGTTTAATTTGCCAAGTGAAAACCATTCGATTTGAATTGAATGAAATTAACGGAGAAATTTTAAAAATCATAAAAAACAGTTTGCAACAACCGGTTGCACCAGAAACGATACATTTTTCTAATAAAGACTTTTGGTTTCAGAAACCCGTACAAGAAGCACTTGAAATTTTGCGTGAACAAATCATGTCCTCAAAAGAAAGTGTTCAGCCGTTGCTATGGTTAGCATTCGCTACCACTGTCAGAAAAAGCTCCAATATGAACGACGGGATGATACTGGCTGCTCGTCGTTCTCATATCAAGGATATACCTATCTTAACTCGTGAAGACGTTTTCCAATATTTCCATACTTATGCCGTCAAAGCTTATGAAGCTATTTCTGAATGGCAATATTATTTAAACAATCCTAATGTAGAAATACGTGAATTGCCATTAGATGATTCAAGAACGATTGAGGGCGTGTGGTATTGTGATGCTGTCATAACCTCTCCCCCTTATATCAATGCAATCGACTATGTTTGGGCCTCAAAATTTGAATTGCATTGGCTTGGACTCGTGGAAAATGATAATAAGAGACTCCAGTTATACTCAAAAGAAATTGGAACTGAAAGAATTTCAAGCTCAGAGTATAAAGAGTTAGGAAAACTGGGTCATCAAAAAATAGACCCAATAATTGAAGATATCTACTTTGCCAGAAAATATCAAGCGAGTAAGGGACAAAATCAGCTAAGAGCCAGAGTCGTCTATAAGTATTTCTACGACATGAAAAATCATTTTTCCAGTTGTTTTTCAATCTTAAAAAAAGGGGGGTATTATTGTTTTACGATAGGTGATACCAGCACCATTTGTGGGGTAGATATTCCCGTGGCTTCAATCTTAACCGAATTAGCTTGTGAAGTTGGATTTCGCGAACAATTTCGTTTTCACCTGCTGTTAAAGAACCGAAAGTTAAATATACCAAGAAATGTTAATTGGGCTGGCACCATAAAACATGATACAACTATTATATTGGAGAAACCTATCTAATGAGTTTAGATATACTCAGTCATTCACTTGAAAACATTCTGGAACAATATCAACAATCTTTTTCAACTAAAGTATTTGGCGAAGAGTCGGTAGAATTAGATGATCTGATGTTGATATTTGGACTTACCCAACAAATCAAAGCTCAGAATAAGCAATATTGGGGTAGAGAGCTAGGAATGTGTTGGCAACGTTTAATTGTTGAGCTATGTCAACAGACCGGTAAAGATTTTGGCGAACCCATCAAAGAAGGCGCAGACGAAATTTGTGATCTCATTCTTGGTAATGATGCCATTGATACTAAGTACCGAATTGGTTCAGGCGATTCAGGTACGTTGAAAAAATTTAAACAATATAGTAAACGGTTACAAAAACTTGGATATAAGCCGGTTTTATTAATTCTCAGAAATGACAATTTACCGGCGGCTATTACAGCTTGTATAAGTGGTGGTTGGGAAATTCGGCAAGGTTTACAAGCTTATGATTATATTCATACTAAGACTGGTTTTGATATTAAAAAATGGCTAAAAAATAGAAAAAGTGAGTTCATAATCCATTCATAAACGTATTGGTGATGGTTTATGGACTGGTGAAATCGTTGCGACAACAGAAAGTTGTAGCACATTAACATTTGTTATAGAGCCTTTTTCGGCCAAACTCCGTCAAAAACCGTTAAAAGTAGGGTGGGTCGAGCGATAGCGAAACCCACCATTTGAGTCTCGAATATGAATAGTTGAAAGCCCATTTGATAAATATAATATCTACAAAATGTCCAAAGCTTTTCTTAACGAACCTTCGCCCAAAGGTGGAAAATTTATCTTGCCGTATATTTTGGCTTCTGAATTATCATTGCCCACTTCCAGTGCTGATAATCAAGAGGGAGTTTTCATCAGCGATTTTGGACTGCTCGTTGGATATTTAACTGGGCATGGTGTCGAAACCGCCCTCAATCTCAGCAAAACCCACAATTTTTTGGGCGGAAACGGATTTAAGCCAAGATGTTTTAACCACTATGCGGGCGTTTGAACAGAACTTCAAAACCACCTTTCAGCCTTTTAGCCCACCTCCCAAAGGTCCTGAACGGATTGATTCTGCCTTTCTAATCCGTTTATTTAACTGAGTGACTCTTTGGAAAGCATATCCGCCGTACTAATCCGTTGTATTTATTAGCACATCCAACCTGAAAGCACTTTATGATAAGGTATTGTTATTAAAAGGAAAATATAATGGAACAGACAATAGCAATTGATCCAAATGGCAATCTCACTCTCCCTAGTGAGTATCTTAAAATATTGGGGATTTTTGCTGGTGGCAAAGTCACGCTACAATCGAAAGGTAGTCAAGTCATTATTTCGCCTGACAGTGTGACAACTACTCCCAAACTGTCACCGCCAGAAGCCGTGAAAAATGCCCAAGCGATAGTACGGCAATATGTGCCGGCTGAACGAAGTTTAGCTGATGAATTGATTGCTGAAAGGCGACGGGAAGCTGCCAATGCGTAAATTTCTGATTCGACAAGCCCTACTCCGAGAAAGCCTCGCTGAAATAGATACCGCCACGCATCAACTCCGTTCAAATTAATAGATTGTTGGAGTCCAAAGCTTTAGCTTTGGGCGCCCAAAGCTAAAGCTTTGGACTCCAACTGAAAAAAAAAGCCCCACGTCAAAAGACATGGGGCTTTTTTTATGGCCAAAAAAAATTTAAACAAATTAGCGGCATTGCTAAAAGACCGGGGTTGGTGGGTTTCTATCAAACAAAATGCGGATGGAATTCAATACAAAGATAGTAGTGGTTTCAAGTGCCGACATTGGCTACCTACTATCAAACTTGATAGTTCTTTTTTCCAGCAACGTCGCAAATGTTTCAAGTGCCGACATTGGCTACCTACTATCAAACGATTAACCATTATTTTGTTCAAGTTAAACAAGATGGTTTCAAGTGCCGACATTGGCTACCTACTATCAAACGCTTCGGCCTTGAAGTAGTGCCAAAAGTAGACAAGTTTCAAGTGCCGACATTGGCTACCTACTATCAAACTTTCGCAGGGGTTTTCACAAACCCAGGAAATAACGGTTTCAAGTGCCGACATTGGCTACCTACTATCAAACCACAGTCCCCTCATACCGTTGGGGAACAGTATGTTTCAAGTGCCGACATTGGCTACCTACTATCAAACATATTTTTGGGCTCTGGACCAGGTTTGTTTTATCGTTTCAAGTGCCGACATTGGCTACCTACTATCAAACACCTTTTTGGTAAAAAACTCAGCAACATCGATGTTTCAAGTGCCGACATTGGCTACCTACTATCAAACTTAGAAATATAAAGACAGATGCTTGGTACGGTTTCAAGTGCCGACATTGGCTACCTACTATCAAACGATGGGAAAGTAGAGCTGAATGTTGATAGTTGCAAGGTTTCAAGTGCCGACATTGGCTACCTACTATCAAACCCTAGACCAAAAATTCCCCTTTTATTTTCAATAGGTTACGGCCGTAATTCCCACACAAAAATTGTGGTTAAAAGTTAGCACTTTTGGCATGATTTTTGTAAAAAATAAAACTATAAAAATCAATAACTTAATAAAAATACCTGACCAAAAAGTAAGGTTGAATTGGACACCCCCCAAAAGTTAGCCCTAGTTATTGATTTTAAAGGATTTTTGCCTAAATAGCCGGACTAAAACGAGGCTCTGATAAATGGCCATTTTTGACATTTTGTTCAAAAAATCCATAAACCAGGTCTAAAAAAATCGTTTTCATAACATAAATCTATAAAAATCAATAACATAGTAAACCTATTTTTAATGGTCAAAAAATAGTCGTTGTTGTTGACCAAAAATGGAACTAACTCGTTGAAAATAAACGATATATTATAAATAATTGCCGAAGAATCGGACAAATAAAATACCGGTAATTATATATAAGCTATTGAATTTAAAAAATATTTTTCTAAATATTGTGGTTCCCAACGCGAAAGTTTTGCGACCCCTAATATCGATAACATTTATTGATTATTAAACCATACTCCAAAAAAAATAGCAATAGCGAAACGAGATTTTTTCGCCGCTTTGGACACCAAGTTTGGACACCAAGCTTGGGCGTATTATAGCATACTTTTTAACAAATGGCAACCGCCAACGATATTTTTTTACCCAACGCTTTTCCAGCCTTAGACTTGAAGGTTTCAGTCAAACCAGATAATTATCAGGAGGCCCTTAATTCGGGCATGTTGAGTTTTTACTTTAAAAACAATAACTTATACTCGTTAAATTCGGCACGATAAGACCTATAATTCACGTTTTACGGCATTATTTATTTTTAGTCCTGGTTGGGTATTACCAATAAAATAATAACCCGTTAATTCATTATTTTGCCTATTTATTCGCGCGTCGTTAAGCACTCTAATGGGCTATGTATCGCATTATTTGTGGTTATATATCTCCAACAAAACAAAAATACCGAGTTAGTCGATTGTCGGCCATTTTAGGCCAAAAATTGAACGCGCTGTCATTTACGCTGTATCGCATTTTCTGGTATATTTTAGTTTAACAATACCTATTCATCCCATCGTCGCTTAGACGCTATTTTTTGATGCTTAATGACTGTTTAACGGTAAATGCACTTCCAAACTAAAGTTTGGACTCCGGCAGAAAACTAAAGTTTGGACTCCGGCAGAAAACTAAAGTTTGGACACCGGCAGAAAACTATCAAACCGGCAGAAAACTACTATCA
>Ga0233403_10000254_pt1 | contig 25089 bp, 17 predicted proteins | sample Na_oxic_1_MG_FD_179866 | JGI IMG/M metagenome (GOLD analysis project Ga0233403, IMG submission 179866) | Seawater microbial communities from Saanich Inlet, British Columbia, Canada - Na_oxic_1_MG | ecosystem: Environmental > Aquatic > Marine > Inlet | place: Canada: British Columbia | collected...
CAGTTATGTCCGTCGCCTTTTCCCCAGATGGCCGCTATGCGCTGTCTGGCTCTTCTGATAACACGCTGAAACTGTGGGACATATCAAATGGACAAGCGGTGAGGACTTTTTCCGGGCATACCGGCGCAGTTGTGTCCGTCGCCTTTTCCCCAGATGGCCGCTATGCGCTGTCTGGCTCTCATGATAAAACGCTGACACTGTGGGACATCTCAAATGGACAAGCGGTGAGGACTTTTTCCGGGCATACCAACGGGGTTCAGTCCGTCGCCTTTTCCGCCGATGGCCGCTATGCGCTGTCTGGCTCTCATGATAAAACGCTGAAACTGTGGGACATGTCAAATGGACAAGCGGTGAGGACTTTTTCCGGGCATAGCCATTACGTTTACTCCGTCGCCTTTTCCGCCGATGGCCGCTATGCGCTGTCTGGCTCTTCTGATAACACGCTGAAACTGTGGGACGTGTCAAATGGACAAGCGGTGAGGACTTTTTCCGGGCATAGCGATTTCGTTTTGTCCGTCGCCTTTTCCGCCGATGGCCGCTATGCGCTGTCTGGCTCTTATGATTACACGCTGAAACTGTGGGACATCTCAAATGGACAAGCGGTGAGGACTTTTTCCGGGCATACCAGCGCAGTTCATTCCGTCGCCTTTTCCGCCGATGGCCGCTATGCGCTGTCTGGCTCTTATGATAAAACGCTGAAACTGTGGGACGTATCAAATGGACAAGCGGTGAGGACTTTTTCCGGGCATACCAATCAAGTTTACTCCGTCGCCTTTTCCCCAGATGGCCGCTATGCGCTGTCTGGCTCACATGATAAAACGCTGAAACTGTGGGACGGGTTAGTTGGGTTATCGGAGTTGCTTCAATGAACCGTTTGGGTCATGTTAAACAACTATAGCGTTTCTCGTTTGAATGAAGGGGCAACCATAAAGGATTGCCCCATTGGTCATTGATTCGTAGGGGTAATCCCTTGTGGTTACCCCAATCCGTTGATCCAACCCCAATCCGTTGCTCCAGCCCCGGATGGGTATTTTATTTTTGGCGAGTTACCTAAGGTTTTTTAATCCGTTTATTTAGCTTCGCTGACCTTCGGTTCAAATATCCGTTGTACTTGATTGCTTTATACTTTTCATTTATTCATTTTTCATCAGTATACATAATACAGCTTCCTCATTTTTATACCAATTTACCTATTATGGACGAATCCACTAAAGAACAACTGATAGCACAATTCCGTACTTACTTAGAAACTTTTCAAGTAGACGACAAATCCAGCCCGCAAAAAACCGATTTGTTTTCGTTATTCACCGAATTGGCAGCCCTACGCAACGAAGTCAAACTGGAATCTCGCCAAGTCAAGAATGCGTTGGATTTATTCAAGCAAACCTTTGAGACCTTGCAATCGAGTCAGGAACAATTAATCAAAGACATCGAACAATGTCGCCGGGAGAAAAATCTCCAACTCCGCGACAACCTTCGCTCATTACTGTTGGCGTTTTTAGATATCTACGACCGCATCGAGGCGGGGGCTGTCACACTGAACAGCTATAGCACCTCATCATGGTCCCAAATTTGTCGAAAAGAAATCCGCCTGATTCGGGGCTTGCAAGAAGGACAGGCAATGACACTGCGACGGCTAGAACAACTGTTAGCACGTTACCAGATACGCCCATTAGAGACGCTGAACAAACCACTCGATCCGCACTGTATGCAGGTAGTTGAAGTGGAATACCAACCCGAATTAACAAACGGCATCGTCACTGGCGAATTACGCAAAGGCTTTATCTGGGAAGAAGAAATCCTTCGCCAAGCGGAAGTTAAAGTCAATAAAAATGTTTAAGGATTCTGTCGGTATTTGAATTCATTTAAAATATTTTTTTTGGGTCCGGTGGTGGGCAAGCGGGACAATGCCATATCGAGTACAACGGATCAATGCCATTAAGTTAAGGATTGTTTTGACGGCAACCACAACGGATTACCCCTACGAATCAATTGCTTATGTAGGGGCAATCCTTTATGGTTGCCCGACACGATATGGCAGTACAACGGATACGCGAAATAAACGGATTTTAGGAACATGTAGGGGCAATCCTTTATGGTTGCCCGACACGATATGACAATGGGTAAGCGGGCGCGAGGCACTTAAAAAAAATACCACCTCTTTCAACCGGCTTGCCCACCATCTTGGACCTTATTTGGTAGATAGATACATAACTGGAAGAATTAATCAATGAGTCATGAAATAATTGTCGGCATAGATTTAGGCACGACCAATTCAGAAATCGCCATTGTCAAAAATGGTAAAGTCACCGTGATTGAAGACGGCGGCCGTAAAATTCTACCTTCTTTTGTCGGAATGGGCGACAATAATGAGATATTAGTCGGCGAACCGGCTAAAAACCAGTATGCGTTGTATCCCGAACGCACCATTAAATCCATCAAGCGTCAGATGGGAGAAGAAACTCCGGTAGAAATGGCCGGACAAACTTATACACCTCAAGAAATATCGGCCATCATCCTGAAACATCTTAAAAGTATTGCCGAAGCGGATTTAAAGCAACCGGTCCAAAAAGCCGTCATCACCGTGCCGGCCTATTTTTCGGACGCGCAGCGGCAAGCCACTCGCGAAGCCGGTGAAATCGCCGGACTGGAAGTGGTTAGAATGATCAATGAACCAACCGCCGCTGCCCTGTCTTATGAGGCGGAACAGCAAACCCATAAGCGTATTTTGGTGTACGACTTGGGCGGTGGTACTTTTGACGTGTCCGTGGTCAGTATTGAAGAGGAAGTGGTAGAAGTGGTTGCCAGTCATGGTAATAATAAATTAGGCGGTGATGATTTTGACCAAAAAATCATCAACCATCTGGTTGAACAACTTCAACAAAAATCCGGGATCGATATCAACGAATCGCGTAAAGCGATGGCGCGTATTAATCGGGCAGCGGAAGCGGCGAAGCGAGCGTTGTCGGATCAACCTTTTGTGTCTATCGAAGAAGAATATTTGGACGAGCATGATGGGGCACCGATTCATCTGTCTGTGGAATTATCCCGAACCGATTATGAAAAAATGATTGCAGAATATATCGACGAAACGTTGGAAGCGGTTCATATCGCTCTGAATGGTGCCCAACTGAAGGCTTCTGACATTGATGAAATTTTGTTGGTCGGCGGCAGTACTCGTACTCCGTTGGTGAGCGAACGCCTTCAGGAAGAATTTGGTCAGCAACCTCATTTAGAGATCGATCCGGATTTATGCGTTGCCGCTGGGGCGGCTATTCAGGCAGCGATGATTGCCGGTGCCGATGTTTCGGCGGTGTTGGTTGATATTACACCTTATACTTATGGTACCAGTGCCGTTGGTGAATTAAACGGTGAGTTTTATCCGTATAAGTATGTCCCGATCATACACAAAAACACGTCGTTGCCGATATCCAAAACCGAAGTGTTTTATACGATGGTCGATAATCAGGAACAAGTGGAAGTACAGGTTTATCAAGGAGAAGATTCTGATGCGTTAAATAATATCCAAATTGGTCAATTTCAGGTGAAGGGTTTGAGCCGATCACTATCGGGCAATCCGATTCTACTGAAATTGGAGCTAGATTTAAGCGGAGTTCTCCATGTATCGGCGATAGAGAAAAATACCGGCTTACAAAAGTCTCTCGTCATTGACAATGCCCTGTCTCGTTTTGAGGAAGGTGAAATGGAATCGGCTAAGGGACGCATTCAAGAACTTTTTGGCGAAGTTCAATCAGAAGCCGCCAGTCATCATGCGGTCGTTCAAGCGCGGGCATTGGTAGAGAAGGCGGAGCGTCTATTGGATGAAGCGTCCGCCGAAGATAAGGAAGATATGGTGAATATTATTGAAACTATCAATGATATTATTGCTAAAGAAGATTTTTTGGCCCTCAAAGAGCCGATGGAACAGTTGTCTGATATTCTTTATTACTTGGAGTCGTGATGGAACGTTGCCCTATTTGTAAAGCACGTCTTAAAACAGATACACCTATCTGTCCTCGTTGTAGCACCGATTTGTCGATACTTATGGGTATTGATTTTGATGCCAAACAGTTGATTTATGACTCCGTTAGTCTGCTAGAAGCGAATCAACTAACCGAAGCGGCAAAAGTGATTGAACAATCCGTTCAGTTAAAACGTGATCCGCTGGCATTGGCACTACAGAATTTCATACAACATAAAAGAAGAGTTTCGGCAGAACTGTCGTTATTGTAAAACCGCTGGGTTGGAGTCCAAAGCTTTAGCTTTGGGCGCCCAGCCCACAAGGAAAGGAAAAAACATGATAAGACATTTCAAAATCATCGGACTCCACGATAAAATGAACTTTGACTTCAAATTCAATAACGATATTAATATCCTCACTGGCAAAAACGGTGCCGGAAAAACAACCGTTCTCCGGCTTATTTGGTATCTCATTAGTGGGAATATTGATAAACTCATTCCAGCTATTGATTTTGATGAGCTTGAGATTGAAACGACTCGTTTTATGCTTAATTTGAAGGTGTCCACCAGGCAGTCGGAGCTTACCATCAGCTGGAATATCGGAAAGGGCGAGCAAACTAAGACGCTAAATATGGCACAATATCAAGTTGACAAAGTTTCTCAACTTATCAATCAGGAAATTCTCCAGGTTTCTCAATCATCGACTTTTTTTCCAACGTTTAGACGTATCGAAGGCGGGTTTGTCACCGATAAGCCGCTCAAAACCGAAATGGGGGAATTATATGAAGCATTTCTTCAGGAAAAAATATTCTCCGGACTTAAGAATGCTTTTAGTGATTTATCAAACTATCTCTCGGTGGAAAGACACCAGTTTGTGACTTCCGTTTCGACAGACGATATGACTCGGCTACTGACTCAACAATATGCGGATATTTCCGAACGTATCAATCAATTACAAAATGAACTCTCTCAATTTATCACGGATCGTACTTCAAACACGTTTTCCACGCCCAACACCCAGTCTGACAGATTGGAACAGACGCTGAAAGACATTCAAACGAGAGTGGATGAAGTCAAGACTCAAAAAGATGAATGGCTACGTCCATTTACCGTTCTTTCCAAGACGGTCAGAGAAATTTTTCAGCACCAAGGCATACAAATGACTGACACGATGACGCTAGGAAACACGACGGAGGCTATAGCTTCTGAGAAACTCTCGTCTGGCGAAAAACAGATGCTCAGTTTTCTTTGCTATAACGCTTTTGCTAATAACAGCATTATTTTGATTGATGAACCTGAATTGAGCCTTCATGTCGATTGGCAACGACTGCTGTTGAGAATACTCTTGCAGCAAGGCAGCCAAAACCAATTGCTCATTGCAACGCATTCACCATTTATTTATGCGAAGTATCCAGAGAAAGAATTGAGGTTGGATAAAGGAACGAATAATGCCACAAATGTCACAAATCTTGGGTGACAAAAAAGTCCTCAAAATCCCTGAAATTTAACACCCCAGTGGACGACCGCTCGGCCATTTTTTAACTCCCAGTGGACGACTGCTCGGCCATTTTTTTGGGTGGACGACCGCTCGGCCATTTTTTTGGGGTGGATGACTGCTCGGCCATTTTTTTGGGGTGGATGACTGCTCGGCCATTTTTTGGGGTTCCCGACTGGGGTGTTAAATTTCAGGGATTTTGAGGACTTTTTTTTCATTTTAGATTATTTGTAGGGGGCCGGTAAGCGGGCGCCAATGAACTCAATATAAACTTAAATTTCACCGCCCGCTTGCCCACCATCCCCCCCCTTGAAAATTAACCGAGTTCATGGCGCCCAAAGCTAAAAGCTTTGGACTCCAGCTTAGAAATTCACAGACTTTTGGTTGGAGGAGTGATTTGGGCAGGTAAACGCATCGTAAACGTGCTACCTTGTCCCATTTTACTGTCAACCAAAATCTGACCCCCCATAATTTCACAAAATTGTTTGGTCACGGCTAATCCCAAACCGCTACCTCCCCCATATTTACGCGGAGAGTACAACACCTCAATTTGCTTAAAGGCCTGAAATAAGTTTTGGACTTGCTCCTTAGTCATACCAATACCTTGGTCCTTGATATGAAATTCAATCCAGTCAATACCACTGACCGTTTTTCTAAGCACCGTCAATAAAATGGTAGTCTGTTTAGAAAATTTGTTCGCATTACTGAGCAAATTCAATAAATTTTGCCGTACTTTGGTCAAATCTTGAGACATCGTACCCAGTGCCGAATCACAATTCACTTTCAAAATATTGGCGCGTTTTTCCAACAGTGGCGTAATGGTTGTGACAACATCCTGAACCATCGGAGCAATATCAAATGTATCTATATATAAATCCATTTGACTCGATTGAATTTTAGCCATATCGAATAAGTTATTGATTAAATCCAATAAATGGAAACTCGCCCCATGAATTTTTTGTAAATCCGGCAGGAAATATTCCGAACCACGTTCTTTCGCATCTTCTTGCAACATCTCCGTATAACCAATGATAGCATTCATCGGCGTGCGGAGTTCACGGCTCATATTCGCCAGAAACTGCGCCTTGGCTTGATTAGCCGCCTCAGTTTGCATCGTTGCACGCTTAGCTTCCAATTTATATTTTTGGATATCTACTCGGGATTTTTGAACTTTCAAACGGTTTTTTTGCGCTTCCGTATAAAAAGTTTGTCTATCAACTTTGATTTTCGCCAAATAATCCAGGCATTTTTCAAGTTGCCGCGCTCGTTTGGCAGAAGCTAAACGTGAGGCTTGTAAATGCTTAATACATTCAACACGCTGATTATTTAGGGCGAGTATTTTACTGCCCATCAGCATGAAAACCTCAGCAAGTGTGCGTAATTCAACAACACTTCCGGGAACCATTGTTAAGGATTTGCCCGGAGAGTTGGCCATTTGTTGACTCATTTTGACTAAATGAGTCAACGGCAAAATCAGAATTTTAAACAATACCAATGCCATAATCAACAACAACAATAACACCACCGCTGCTAAAACAATGAAGTGAGACAGACCAAACGGCTTATCCTGCCTCAATTCGGCGGTTTTTTGATAACTGACCAATGTCCACGGTAGAGTCCGTAATTTTTTGGAAGACAACGTATATAATTGATCCTCGCTATTTTTGATTTCTCGGTATGGAACATCTTTAATCAGGACATCTTTCCAAAACGGCTGTTTGAGACTGAGACTATATAAATCGAAACTTTGACGTTCCGTCACATTCAGAAAATTCAATTTTGGACTCCCCACCGCACCTATTTTACTCAACAACGTACCCTCTTGAGCATCAGCCAGGAGCATACCCCCGGTTAAGCCCAAGTTGTTCTTTTCAATCTTATCAAGGAACGTATCAACTAATATACTGATGCCAACCACTCCCCGAAATTTTTTCTGTTGATAGAGTCCCTGACTGATACTGAACAAGGACATATTGGTATAATCCGCATCAAAATAAATCGGCGTGAATTGCGTATCGGCGTTGTACTTCGACAGATAATACCAAGACTTTCTAGGATCATTGGCATAGCTCAGAGCATTAAAATGTTTCTGTAGCATGTATTGCGGTTTGTTATATCTCATCGTTTCGCGCAACGCGATATTTTTATGTACCAACAACAACTTCCCTGGCTCATTGAAGTATTGCTGAGCAAGGCGAGGTTCTAGGGCAATATAACTACTGTAGTGATTATTTCCAAACTGAAGATTTTCAGCCATCAAATCAGTTAGATATGCTATATTATTAGTCGTAACTCCTCCCGCTATGTCCAAAATGGATACATAGCCTTTCAGACGAAGAACATTTTGTTTAGCCAATTCAATTTCCTTATCGACTTGCTCAGCCAATTCAGTGACGGATTGTTGTAATTGATAATAAGTCAATTGGTTTTGTAACTGACTGTGTTTATTGATAAACATCGTGATGGCAACAATTAATGTCAGCATAATCACCACCACAAAAAATGATAAAATAATTTTAATATTCAACGCATTATGAGTCATGTACAGTATCCTTTTGAGTTCACATTTTTTGCTGATAAATCACTTCATCTATCAGGAGTGCAGCGCGTACCTTGCACAAGCGCCGAACCATTAACCATTCATTGATCAGTTTTTAAGATTCGATACCATAAAACGATAGCCGATTTTGATTACTGGAGGGTAACCACAAGGGATTACTAAAGGGTAACCACAAGGGATTACCCCTACGAATCAATGACCGTAGGGGCAATCCTTTATGGTTGCCCCCAATCCGTTATGGTTGCCCCCAATCCGTTATGGTTGCCCCCAATCCGTTATGGTTGCCCCCAATCCGTTATGGTTGCCCCCAATCCGTTATGGTTGCCCTAATTATTTCATGCACGTTTCTAAGCAAAAACTGAGCCAATAATGGTTAATGGTTAAAATTTATGAAGTTTTGAATAGACTGATAAAAATATCTTCATTGAAAGTGATTAATCCTGGCTGATTAATCCCGGTTCATTTTCCATTATTCAGTAGAATATTGTCTTTATCAGCTTTTTCAGCAACTTGCTCAATTTCAGCATCGATCTGTTGCGAAGAAGCGCCGCGTTTTTTCGCCTTCTTAAACCACATTTTTCCGTCCGAGTATTCCTTCCGTTTTAAACTAATCGTTCCCATCAGCATGTAAGCCAGATGATTGTCCGGTTGAAGCTCGAATGCCTGTCGCGCACAAGTTTCGGCTTCCTCTAATTTTCCTATATCTCGCAAAGCCTCTCCTCTCGCGGTTAGCAGAATCGACTTTAGCTTAAAACCCTTCATTTTACTAAGCTTCAACTTGCTGTTGCGGGTCAGATTGACCGCCTTTATCGCTTTATCAGCACTACGCCAATGACTGACGGCATCGACTATGTGCCATTTATCTCCGGTTTTTTGGTATTCCAATTCATAAAGCCGGGCTTCGTTCTTGTGGTGGGCGATGAACAGAGGGCTACCAGGTTCAAAAAGCGGATTCTGTTTCAGCCAAGCAACTTCTGTCGCTGGCAGCCGCTTTACCTTAAAGAATTTTAGCAAGATACTGTATAACGGATCGGACGGTGATTGATTTTCATAATCAGAAACATGATATCTGGACTTTAAAAAAGCGAACTGCTTTTGTTGGGCAAAAATCATCAGTTCCTCACGTCCATTCTGTTTCAGCCACTCAATTTCCTTCGGACTTAACAACTGATTACCTGATGTCACCTTGGTATTCAAACTCTCCGCGTATTTATCCGCCGCGAAAGCCATAGTATCGGTCAGGTTGCGCCGACTTAAAAAAGTCATCTCGGACTTCATAAGTAACTCACCAGCATCAATTTTTTTCAGAACTTGATACAAATTACTGGACGGAGCAGACTCGTCAAAGTCAGCAGCACCATAGCTCTGTTTCAATTCAGCAAAGTGCCGTGTCTGTTCAACCTCCCGAAGCATAAGAAACGTTTCCGTCAATTTCTGTTCTTTCAATATCTCCAATTCAGACTCTTCCATCCGTTCACCAGCATCAAACTTTTGCAAGGTTTGATACAGTTGCTTGACAACAGATGAATTTTTTGAATGCTTAATTGCGTGATACTTTTCTTTGAGTTTAAAAAACTCGGTTTCCCAGACGGCGCCTTTGTTATGATAAATCTCCAGAGTTTCAAAGAGTTCCTGAGACTTGAGCCAATTCAACTCCTCATCCGTTAACTGTCTATCTTCATCCAGCCGCTCCAGGATCGGAAACAATGGACTGGAACGAGAAGAATCGGGATGTTGAGAGGCTTGGTACTTAGCCTTGAGTCTCAAAAAACGGCTCAGTTTTCGGCTCATCTCTTTAGCAATAACCGTTGTTTCAACCAAACGACGCGCTTCTAGCCATTGAATTTCATGAATGGTCAGCGGTTCTTCTGACTCCAAACGCAAAAGTAGAAAACATAACGGATTATAGGGATCATCTAATACCGGTTGATAATCTGTTGGAACTTGGTACTTGGACATCAAAGGAGATAATTCAACCAATATTTTTTGAATCTCTTGTTCTAGGTTTGGCACTTCCAACAAGTTTTTCTCTTCCGCTGGTTTTAAGAAAATCAGTTTGCTGGTTTCCGAAAGATCATGAGTTATCAACCAATCCAGCTCAAACGGAGACAGTTTGATTCCCAAATCGGTTTTTCGCAACATAAAATATAAGGGACTAGAAGGCGAGCAGTCTTGATAATCACTCGCTTGATATTTTGCTTTGAGAGCCTTGAAATGTTTATTGACCTCATCATCAGTCATATTGTACTCCTATAAAAATCACTATTAGACATAATACCGGTTTAAGGCAACTCACAAAAAATAATATACCCATTTGGGGCAACCATAAAGGATTGCCCCTACGGTCATTGATTCGTAGGGGTAATCCCTTGTGGTTACCCCAATCCCTTGTGGTTACCCAAATCCCTTGTGGTTACCCAAATCCGTTGCTCCAGCCCCGAATGGGTATTTTATTTGGAGTTGCCTAAACAATATCATGTTCGAGGTTCAATCGTACCAGGCGTACCCGGTACGCCTAGAACGAAAGAGAAATAAGTTATTCGTCAAAAAACTTGAGCCGAACCTGGTATTTCCAAGAAATCTTACCGTTTATCGACAAGGTATTTCGTTGCCCACTCATACTGCACCGGGTCTCTTTTCAGCAAATACGCCACGACTTGCTCAAGTTTGTCCTTATGTGCCTTCTTGACAACTCGCTCAATCTCTGCATCTTTGTCTTTCGGAGAAGCACCGCGTTTCACCGCTTCATTAAACCAGCGCTCTCCCTCTTCGTATTCACCCTGTTCATAACATAAGGCACCCATCAGCGTGTAAGGGTGACGACGACTTTGCTGGGACTGAATGGCTTTTCGCGCACATTGTTTCGCTTCATTGAATTGACCCAAATCCCGAAAAGCTCCCCCTCTAGTGGTTAGCAAAGCTAATTTGAGTTTCTTTTCTTTGATGTTGTTAAAACTCAGTTCATCTGTCAATCTTAAAGCTTGTCTCGGTTCCTTCGCACTGCGCCAATGGCTGCTGGCACTGGCCAAACTCCATTTATTCCCAGTCTGTTTGTATTCTTGTTCATAGTTCTTGGCTTCCCGTTTGTGGTAGGCGATGAATATCTGACTACCATAGTGAAACAGACGTTTATTGGTGAGCCAAGCGACCTGGGTGGGTTCTAGCCGCTCATTTCGTTCCAGTGTTTGCAAAATCTCGTATAATGGACTGGAATGAGATTTTTCTTGAGAGTTGGGAATCCCATACTTGGTTTTCAGTAACGCCAACTGTTTGTCTTTGGCACTGGTAATAATATCTTCGCGTCCATTCAGTTGCAGCCAATCAACTTCTTCTGGACTGAATGACTTTCCTGACTTAGCCAATTTTTTCAAATTGGCCGAATATTTGTCAACCGCGAGTGCTATGATTTCCGTCTGGTTGCTGGTACTTAAAAACGTCATATCCGACGGAGTCAGCTTTCCCGAATCAATATTTATTAGAATCGGGTATAACGGATTAGAGGGTGAAGGTTCTTCATCTTGGGCAATCAGATACCTTCTTTTCAATTCCATAAAGTGCCGCTTATGTTTTATTTCCAAAGCGATATTAAGCGTTTCAGTCAATTTTTGTTCTGTCAACCAGTCCCATTCTGACCCTAATAGAGGGTTCTCAGCCTCCAGTTTCCGCAGGATGTGATACAATTTACCAGTGACCGACGAGTCTGGGTATTCAGTGGCTTGGTACTTCTCTTTGAGTTTGGCAAACTCCTCTTGTCGGGCTGACTCTTGTTGCTGGACAATCGCCCGTGTTTGAAAGAGTCCATTAGATTCAAGCCAATTCAGTTGTTGATCAGTTAAGGGCTTTTCATTCTCCATCAGCTTCAAGATAGAATACAGTGGACTGGACGGAGAGGAATCGGAATAATCAGCCGCTTGATACTTCGCCTTCAGCGTCACAAACTGGTTCATCTGGTTGGCAATAGTAGCGGTTTTCATTCGCTGATGTTGCTTGAGCCATTGAAGCTCTGAATCGGTGATTTGCCCTTCCGAATCCAGATGCCAAACGATAAAATAAATCGGATTACTGGGTTCTGTTAAAAAGGGCTGAGCTTTGGCTTTATACTTGGACACTAACGGAGATAATTCAACCGCGAGTTGTTGAAATTCTTCAGTTGACGGCTCTAATTCTTTTTCAGGTTGCAACGACAACCGTTCGCTGGTTTGAAAAAGCGCATGATTTGTCAGCCAAGCAAGCTCAAACTCAGTCAGCTCAATTCCCAAATCGGCCTTTCGCAAAATGAAGTACAGAGGACTGGAAGGTGAGGTATCCTCATAATCACTCGCTTGATACTTCGCTTTCAGCGCGGCAAAATGTTGTTCTCGTTGTTGGACAGTATTATCCGTCATATTAATTAAACTCCTATAGACTTTCAGATAAATATTTTGGTCAGGAGTCCAAACTTTAGTTTGGATGTCCAAGATAAATCTTGGACTCCAGAACCGAATATTTTTCTGAAAAGCTATATATTCTGGCAACAATATTATATTGTAACGCCTGATAGTTTATCAGAAAAATATTTCTATCGGGGTTGGGGAGGGTTTTTTCCTGACCCCAGGTTTCACCACTGGCTCTTGGCCTATTCAACCCCTATCGGGGTTTCTCAATAATCCCTAACACATAATGGATTTTGTACTTCACGCAAACGAAAAACACTATAGCGTTTCCCGGAATCAGGTACAGATGTTTATTTTTTACTCAATTGGGAAACGCTATATCCAAGAGTTTGCCAGCCTTATCTTGGACAGCTAAAGCGGGCCAACTCCTATTTCGCAAAATGATTGGCTAAATGTAATAATACTTCTGATCATCTTTAGCCGATTTTTTATCAGCAAGATATTTCGTGGCCCAATGATATTGCACCGAATCTTTTTCCAGCAGGTAAGTCACCAATGCCCGGCGTTGTTGTTTATGAGCCTTTTTCAAAATTCGCTTAATTTCGGCCTCCGATTGTCTGGGCGACGATCCGTGTTTAACCCCTTCCGCAAACCAGTGATCACCCTCCTCGTATTTACCCCGTTGATAACAAATAGCCCCCATCAGCGTGCAATAGTGATCGACATCATGATCTTTTTTCAGCAAATGTGCCATCAATGCATGCCGTTTTTCTTTATCAGCATTCTTCATAATCCGCTTAATTTCGGCATCCTTATCTCTGGGTGACGCTCCGCGTTTAACCGCTTCATCAAACCAATAATCACCCTGATCGTGTTTACCCTGCTCATAACAAATAGCCCCCATCAGCGTGTAAGGGTGGTGACTACTCGGCTGATACTCCATAGCGCGTCGCGCACATTGTTCCGCTTCAGTGAGTTCTAACAAATCTCGGAAAGCACCCCCTCTGGTGGTTAGCAAAGCCGACTTGAGCTTATTTTCCTTGATTTTGTCAAAGTTCAGATCGTCGGTCTGCGTTAACGCGCGTTTGGGTTTTTCCGCTTTACGCCAATGGCTACTACTGTTGGCTAAATTCCATTTATTGCCAGTACGTTGGTACTCCTGTTCATAAAAGGCGGCTTCCAATCGGTGGTAGGTGATGAAAATCGGAGTCTTGGGGTAGAACAAATCATATTCGGCGGCGAGCCAAGCGGCCTGATCGGGCTCCAACCTCTGTCCGTTATCCAGTTGTTGCAAAATATCGTATAACGGGTCAAAAGATGATTTATATGAATCGCCCTCAATATGATACTTCGACTTGAGTTCGGCAAAGTGTTTTTTTGGGTCAACCCCTACCAGGTTTTCATACCCATTGTCTTTCAGCCAGTCCTTTTCAGCCGGCGTTAACGGAGTACCTGACTTCACTTTCGACTTCAAGCTCGCTGCGCCTTTTTCAAGCGCGAGTGCCAGCGTCTTAGTCAGTTTGCGTTTGCGTAAAAAGCCCGCGTCCGATTGACTGAGCAACTTGCCAGAGTCAATTCGTTCAAGAAGCTTGTACAAATGACCGGAAGGAGAGGTGTCTTCCGATTGGCTGGCTTTATATTTATTTTTCAGTTCAGCAAAATGTTGCTGTTGCTTTTTGACATTAATATCTATCATATTGAACTCCTATATACCTGACCGGTTTTTGAAACCGGTTAGCCAAGAGGATGGGCAAACGGGCACAGTAACTCAACAAATGCCACAATATTTGGTGCAGCATCACCCTCCTCAATTAAAAATAAAATCAGCTCATATTTTCCATGCAGCTTGGGAATAGAAAACCAATCTATCTTTTCAAATCAAAGGTAAGGAATGGTCACAAAATAATTTGCCGTTTTCAGTTCCACCGGTTTCACCGGAGGCTATTCACATTCAACCCTTTCAGGGTTGAAAATTTGTTTAACCCCGTAGGGGTTAAACATGAATAGCCACCGGTAAAACCGGTGGAACGGGAAGTTATTTCGTACTCATTCCTAAATAAACTAACATATACTTCGCTGGTCCAATTTTCGGATTTTTTTTGGGTGGTAGATGGTGGGCAAGCTGGCTTAAAGTTTGTCGCATCTGTTAACAGACTCGCGCCAGCTTACCCACCCTACAGACTCACTGCCATTAAGACCGTAGGGGCAATCCGTTATGGTTGCCCCTAATCCGTTATGGTTGCCCCTAATCCGTTATGGTTGCCCGACACGATATGGCAGTGACCCTACAGACTATCTGGGCTGAAGGCTATTCATTCAGTTATCTATCCACTTCCGGCGGACAAGCATCTAACGAAAACATAATCATCGCAATGTCTTCGATTCGGCCGCCCACGCAAATTTTTTCTAGCACTTGTACCGCGTGCATACTCGAAGGGCCGCGCACATGGACTCGCCAAGGTTTTGCACCGCCGCTGGAAACAGCATAAAAAGCCAGTTCACCCTTCTGAGCTTCAGTCCGAGCATAAGCATCGCCTTCTGGCACATTCCAAGCCAGCGGATTGGGCAGATTGCAACGAATAGGACCCTTAACCTGGGGAAGACGCTGAATAATTTGACGCAAAATTTTCGTCGATTCAATCATTTCAGAGCGTCTTACCATCGTTCGTGCCAATATATCACCCCCGGTTTCCGTCGGAAGATCAAAATCCAATTGATCATAAATCAAATAAGGATCATCGCGGCGCACATCAAAAGGTAAGCCACAAGCCCGTAAATTTGGCCCCGTCACTCCCCAAGCCAATGCTTGTTCCTGGGTGATTTTACCGACACCTTCGGCGCGGCGATGAAAGACGGGGTTATTAAAGAACAAGTCGTCGTATTCCGGCAAACGGGCTTCTAAGTAGTCCAAGACCTCACTCAGTCGGTCCAAAAAACCCTCTGGTATATCACGGCGCACACCGCCTGGAGTAATATACATACCATAAATACGCGCACCAGTGACTTCTTCAAACAAATCGAGTATGCGATCACGATCAGCAATTCCCCAAAACATATTGCTGTACTGTCCAATGGTGGCAGCGGTGCCACCGACAATAAACAGATGTCCGGCAATCCGCGACATTTCTAAAATCATCGCCCGTATCCATTGGGCACGCTCAGGCACTTCCAAGCCACCAAGCATTTCCACCGCCCGTGCATACGTTTCCTCCATCGGCGGCGGATCCGGTACACAGATACGTGGTACCAGTGCCACATTTTGAATCCATAACCGCTCCTCCATAATTTTTTCAAAGCCACGATGTAAATAGCCCGCATCCGCTTTGACACTGATGATTTCATCACCACTGAGGCGCACTTTAAGCGCATAATTGCCTTCAATGCCCGGATGATTGGGGCCAAAGTACAATTCATACTCGTGACTGGCCGGATGTTCTATTGGTTGATAATTTTCTGGACGCATTTTTTTTACCAGCAGTTCGAGGAACAAATAAATTCATTGTCATTTCACTTCCCCAACCCCGATAGGGGTTGAATGTGAATAGCCCCAGGTGAAACCTGGGGAGGGCCGCGGGGGGGGCTTTGTACTTCACTCAATCGATAAACACTCTATCAATAACCGGTGAACTTCCCCCAGGAACAACCCTCTTCATTAGATCAAAGAAATTAAAACCAATTCGTTTCGCCAAAAATAATCCAGGTAGGGTGGGGTGGGTAAGTGGGCGTTTGATTGTCAAAAAATACGACAATAGTGACACCCGCTTGCCCACCATCCGTCTACTCGCGACGGTCGAAAGGTTCACCACAACCTCATTGGACAATTCTACCACCTTTCGCTTCAATCTCGGTTAACCACTCTGGCGAATAATCTTGCCAGCCAAACGTCTCTTCGACATAGCCCAGCGTGGAAAACGATTTTAGCATCGGCGGAGGTCCATACCATTCGGTCAAAATAAACGGTTCCATACTCGGTGCCCCGTCAAAGTATACCCCAAACATTTCATGAATATCGCGCTCAAAAAAAGCGGCCGGGGTGTAAATGTCATAGACGGATACATAGCGTCCCGGTTTTTTGGGAATGTCGATATGGGCGGATACCAACGTTTTCACTTCATAAGACCAAACATGATAAATCAATTCAAACTCATCAAGTGCTGGCCAGTCAACACAGGAGATGGCCGACAAATGCAAATAGCCGGCACGGCCTTTTAACAGTTCCAATAAAGCCGGGAGTGCATCGGCTCGGAGTTTGACGCGCAAGCGGCGTGGCCCTTGTTGCTCAAAGACAAGATTAGGAATTTCCCGAAAAACGGATTCCAAGACTTCCGGTAATTGTTCGCTCATTCAATGAATTCCTCGCGGTGTATGCTTTTAGTCGGGATCGGTTGTGTGACATATTCCGACGCGAATTGACTCAGTAACGCGGTGTGTTCACCAACCGTCTCCTCCGAGAACAATTGATAGTGCCGTGCTTCAGCAATCACATCGGTCGGCGTATGCCAATCAGGGCCAAATAGGGCTTGTTGGTTGCCCAAGTACTGATCATAATTGCGATAATAGTCTTTCCAAGCATTGGCTTGACCTTGGTCAATGTTATCGATCAGTTCCAAAAAACCTTGCTGAATGGCTTCCGGTCTGGGCATACAACCGGCCATGTACATATCCACCGGGATATATTCTTGCAACCGTTTAATGGTCGCATAACTGTGCCAATACATGCCGCCGTTGATGGTGCAAGAACCCATACCGATCACATATTTTGGTGCCTGCATTTGTTCATAACTCAAAATAACCCGCTTTAGCGTTTTGATGGACAAATAGCCGGTAATCAGCAATATGTCCGCTTGGCGCGGAGTCACCATTGGCTGAATCCCTAAACGTTCCGAATCAAAGCGGGACGTGATGGTGGGCGGTAATTCAATCGCGCCGCAACCGGTGCAATAGTGCAAAATAAACAAGGATCGTGAGCGGCAACGATCCGCAATCCGATCAATCACTTTCCGCAACAAAGATCGTTCTTGTTGGTCAACGTTGCGACAGGCGATGTCGGTATTTGGCTCCGAGGTTATCGGGATAGTTTGGCTGGCGGTCATGTTAGTTTCCTCATCAGTTGATTATTGGTTATTAAATCGCCTCAGTTGGTCCGTTTCCGGGAACGACAGTTAAGGGCAACCATAAAGGATTGCCCCTACGTCACGCATTGATTTGTAGGGACAATCCGTTGTGGTTGCCTGGCGAAAAACCGGCGAAAAATCCTTAACTTAATGGCAGTGAGGTGAAACCTGGGGGGAACATCTATAGCATCACCATCGCTAAGCCCAGCAACGCAATCCCAGTAGGCCATTTCCACATCCAACGCACCACATCGTCGGTACGATAGCGTCCAAAGACATTGGTAATGGAGACACTGATCAATACCACCGCAAACACTTTGGGCAGAAAAGTCAGCCAGTTGGCACCGCCGCCAAGGAACAGTGTCGTATACAATACGCCAACAGTATACAATTGAAAGCACTGCATCACAAATAAAGCACCCATATATTTGCCGCTCATTTCAGCCATTGGGCCGGTTGCAATCTCGGCCGGGGCCACATAAATCTCAAATGGCTCCTTGCCCAACATCGCGTACATAGAAATAATACCGGCGAGGGCTAATAACGGCATACTGAACAAGCCCCACGTTGCCGGCCCGCCTTGTTGTTGAATCTCAATGATTTGAACCAAATTGGTTGAACCATAACTGATGGCCGCCCCGGCTACCACGATGATGAAGGGCACATCATAAGCCAACATGGAAGTCAGGGCGCGAGAAATCCCTATCGAGCCGTTGGGATTCGCGCACTGTCCAACCCCTAATGCCATACCGAGCATCGGCACCATTAATAAATACATCAGTACCAGCAAATCGGCTTGATTAGCCAACCCGTCCATACCGGGCACTGGCAAAAATATTTCCGACGCGATATAGCCGCCCAATAGCATCATCATGGCGACATCGTGCATGTAACCATGCGAAATTTGCGTTTTTTTAGCGTACAGCTTGATGATGTCATATAACGGCTGCAAAAAAGGCGGCCCCACGCGCCGCTCAATTTTAGCGCGGACTCGCCGCATCATCAACACCAGCAGCAGCCCTACCAAAAAAGCCACTAGGGGCATTAATACCATTTCGAGAAGTAATTCACCTAAATGTATATCTCCCATACGATTGGTTCTCCAAAATGAAAAATGAATTTTAGTTAACTCGCAAAAAATAAAATACCCATCCGGGGCTGGAGCAACGGATTGGGGTAACCACAACGGATTGGGGTAACCACAAGGGATTACCCCTACGAATCAATGACCGTAGGGGCAATCCTTTATGGTTGCCCTGGTAGATTATTTTTTGCGAGTTGCCTGAGTTATTTAGCAGTGCCAAGCATACTTGGCACCCTTCGTGCAAGGTTCGCGTTGGACTCCTAACTATCGCGTATTTTTTAGGAGTGTACCAGGAAAGCACAACTCCAACTGTTCTCATAAGCTCAGTATGGAACTTGAGCAAAGTCAAACGGGAACGTTCTGGCACGAGATGACTGAACTATTTTTGAGTTCTTCATCAATTTCTCTTTCAATGTCTTCAAGTGGAATCTTTACTTGACATTTCCTTCTTTCTTCTAAAAACGCTTGGAAACTGATACTATTGCGTAAAGTGGACACTTCGGCCTCAAAATCATCCGCTGGACTTAAAATAAATTCCCGTCCATCCGGCATAAGCAGCAAAATTGGTTCTTGCCGGGCCATATCAAAAACCTTTGATTCTAACAAATTCTGTTTTAATGAAATGGCTTTCATATCTTGACCTCTTTGTTTCTAATATAGAGAATATGATTCTCTTTTTTGCCAATTGATACAACAGTGACTATAACGGTATCTTCAACGACATCATAAAATACCCGATACCAACCTATTCTCAATTCATAAGAAGCAATGGGATTTTCACGTAGTCTTTTTCGATTTTTGGTTTCATTGAGAGGTTCGTGAAGTAACTGTTGCTTGATACCGGTTACAATAATTTTGCGTTCAAATGCCGTAAAAAAGGATAAATCAACTTTGGCCTCTTCAGTTATTTCAATTGTGTAAACAGTCATTTTTTATGACCACCGTTTAAAATTGTCAAATGGAGTGCCCTGAGACGCACTCTCGCGGATTTTTTATTTAGGAGTGCAAAGCAGCGTACCTGGCACCCTTCGTGCAAGGTTCGCGTTGCACTCCTAACTCCCAGATGGTAACGTAAAATAAAACCGACTCCCTTGCCCGACTTCACTTTCAACGCCCACCTGCCCACCAAGCTGTTCCACGATTTGTCGCACAATTGACAAACCTAAACCATGTCCCTCAATCCGCGTGATGTGTAAACGTGTGAACGGCGTAAACAATTGTGCTTGTTCTTCCGGCGTGAGACCTTTTCCATTGTCTCGCACCCAAAAACATATCATACCCTCGTTTTGAACCTCGGCGCCCAGTTCTAAATGAGGCGGATTGCCTCCGTATTTTAGGGCATTACTGATATAATTTATCCAGACTTCTTCAATCCAACGTGCATAGCCTTGCGCCATAGGCCAGTAGCTCGGCTTATCAATCAGCCCCGAATAGTCTTCGACCAAGTCAACTAAGCGTTGATCGATCACTTGTGTAACAATGTCAGACATATCCAATGGCGAAATTTTCAGTTGCTCCATTCGAGAAACTCCAGCCAACAACAATAAGGCATCAATGATATTAAATGTTCGTTGGCTGGCTCGTTTAATCATTTGTAACTTACTGAGCAGATCAGCATCTAATGGTGTCCGCTTAGAATAACTTTCTACCAAAATATCGCTCAAACCAACAATGCCATTTAACGGCGTTTTCAAATCATGGGCTACCGTGTGTGCAAAGGCATCCAATTCTGAATTACGTTTTTCAAGTGCTTGAGCGTATTCAGTGACTTGTTCATTTTGTGACTGGATTTTCCGTTGTTGTTGGATAATTTGGAGGTGAGCATTGACACGCGCTAACACTTCTTCATGCTGAATCGGTTTAGTAATATAATCGGCGGCACCCAACTTAAAGCCATTGACTTTATTGACTGTATCCGTCAAGGCACTCATAAAAATGATCGGAATATCTCGCGTCTTTTCTTGAGACTTCAAGTACCGACAAACTTCAAAACCATCCATTTCAGGCATTATCACATCCAACAAGATCAGTTCTGGAAGAGTATACTCAGCCGTTTCGATACCTTCTTCACCGTCTTGGGCGATGAGTACTTTAAACCCAGCCGCTGTTAGAAATTTCAGCAACAGGTTCACGTTGTCAAGTGTATCATCAATAACTAACAGGGTATCTTGATGCGTTGTTGTAGTCATATTTATTTCAGTGATCAGTTGGGCTGCTAAAAATTTTGGAGTCCAAGCTTGAGCTTGGACATTATCCGGTTATGAAAATCGTTGATTCATTTGAACTTTCAGAAAAGCTATCAGACCGGTCAGGTTTTATACCAACCGATGACCTTTTCCATATTCTATGGAAAAGACACAATCCTGGTCGTTTTTTATAATAATACGATTTCTTCCCAGATGTTTGGCTTCATAGAGCGCCTCGTCGGCAAATTTTATCAGCCATTCAGAAGACCATCCTTGACTTGGAATCATGCTAAAAATGCCGATACTTAATGTGACATAATCATTCACAGAGGAACCCGCATGGACAATCTTCAGTTGTTGTATAGTTTGCTGCATTTTTTTAGCCACTTGCTGAGCGCCGTTAGCGTCAGTTTTTGGTAGCAAAACGACAAATTCTTCGCCGCCGTAACGCGCAACTAAATCAGATGATCGCCTAACTGCGCGACTAATCCCTTGCGCGACTTGTCGTAAACACTCATCCCCGGCCAAATGTCCATTGCTGTCATTATAATTTTTAAAATAATCAATATCAGCAAAAATCAAAGACAAAGGTAATTGCATTTCCAGTAGCTGGCACCATTGATGCCGCAGATATTCGTCAAAACGACGACGATTAGCAATCTGGGTTAAACCATCTAAAGTACTAAGAGATTTCAACCGGCAGTTCGCTTCTTCAAGCTCAATCGTTCGTTCTAATAATTTTTCTTCCAATTGTTCAAGTTGCTGAACTAATTTTTTAAGTTGCTGATTTTGCTCATTAATTTGTTGCTGTTGTTGATAAAGTTTAACATGAGCCATCACACGGGATATCAGTTCTTGATATTGAATAGGTTTAGTAATGTAATCAACAGCGCCCAGCGAAAAAGCTTTAATTTTATCGGAGGTTTCTGACAGTACCGTCATAAAAATAATCGGAATATCTTGAGTACTCGCTTGTAATTTTAAACGTTGGCAAACGTCAAAACCATTCATGCCCTGCATTTTGACATCCAACAAGATCAAATCAGGGCTGGTGTATTCAGCCCTTTCGATACCTTCTTCACCATCTTCAGCAATCAGTACCTTGAATCCAGCCGTTGTTAAAAATTTCAGCAATAAACTCACCTCAGCATAGCTATCATCAATCACCAAGACAGTGCCACAATATTCAGTTGTCATATTCATTTCAGTTATCAGTTATACCGAGCGCGATGAGAAATCCGATTGGTTAACAAAATCGGACTGATTGCTGGATAAAGCTTGAGGCTGAAAATGTGAATAGCCCCAAGCGTAACCTCAATGCCATTAAGTTAAGCTTTTCAGTGAGGGCTTATGGTTAGTTTAGATACTGCTGAACGAGTTCACGAATTTTTTTCATTTTCAGTTCTTTAGCCAAGAAATGAATTTTCTTGGCAAACGGCACTAATTGGGGATCATCTTGTTCAAGTTGCTTGCTATAATCAATAATGGCATTGACATCGCCTCTTTTGGTATATTCAAACAGGGTAGCCGCTTGTGATCCTGATGGGCCAACGAACGGAAGGTCGCTGTCGAAGTCTTGATCATATATTGGGCTGCCTTTGTTATCTTGATAAACCCAAGTCAAATCCAGATATTCCTTAATTTTTTCCAACAACAGATCAACACGAACCGGTTTGGTGATAAAAGTATTGCAACCGGCCTGCATACTTTGCTCTTTATTATAATCAAAAGCACTGGCCGACACGGCTATCACCACACTATCTTTGATTGTTGGTATTTTCCGGATTTGACGAGTTGCTTCATAGCCATCTAACACCGGCATAATCAGATCCATCAAAACCAAATCCGGCTTTTCTTGAAGCATTTTATCCAAAGCCTCTTGCCCATCGTTCGCTTCCACTATTTCAAATCCCAAAGGCGTTAACAGATGTACCAGTACGGAGCGATTTTCCCATTTGTCATCAACCACTAGAATTTTTTTGGGGTGTTCTTGAAACCCGATAATGAGAGGTTTTTCGATTAATTTGATCTCATCTGATTCTGAAACTTCTGGCAAATCCAGCGCAAACCAAAATATGCTACCTTTGCCCGGTGTACTCTCAACATACAGTTGCCCATCCATATGTTCAATCAGCTTCTTGGTGATAGACAAACCAAGTCCGGTACCAGCCGACCGAATATCCTTATCGCCAACCTGCTGAAAGGGCATAAATATTTTTTCCATATCAGCATCGGCAATACCTATGCCAGTGTCTTGTACTTGAAAACGAATTTTTTCGTCGTGATAACCGACTTTAAGAGCAACTCCCCCCTGTTTAGTAAATTTAACCGCATTGCTCAGCAAATTAATCAGGATTTGTCGTAGCCTTTTCTCATCAGCGTTAATATAAATCGGCAAATGTGACAATTGCTCGTAAAGAAAAGAAATGTGATGTTGTTCACTACGCATTCTAAATAAATCGGCAATACCTTTGATAAATTCATTCAAGTAAAATGGACTTGGATAAAGCTCCAAACGATCAGCCTCAATTTTAGAGAGATCTAAAATATCCGTGATCAATGTTAACAAATATTCACCATTGCGGTGAATAATCTCTATCCCCTCTTGTTGTTCGGGACTCAACGTGAGATTTTGCTTGAAAATTTGAGTATAACCTAAAATCGCGTTCAGCGGCGTGCGTAACTCGTGACTCATGTTGGCAAGAAAGGCACTTTTAGCATGATTAGCCATTTCAGCCGACTGTTTAGCCTGTTCTAATTCGACCGCCTGTGTTTTCAGTTGACGGGCTTGCTCGCGCAACTGATATTCACGATTCATGGAATTACTGACATCGCTGATTTGTATCAGGCAGTGGGGGGGCTGGTTAGGTGGAAAAATGGGTTTGATGAAGATTTGCTGTTGCACACGCTCGTTGTTGTCAAGCCCTCTACTGGTGGCCCTATAAAGGGGAAAAGGGCAACGGTTTAAATGGGGAGACAACATCGAGGATAGGCCAGATTTTAACGCGCTATCAATCGCTGCCACGATTCGTGAATGGGCCATTTCCGGAAAAACCGCCTCAATTGTCCGTCCAAGCATTTGCTCGCTGGACAGTCCAGCCGCTTTTGACAGCCAATGATTGCAAAAAATAATTTGCCTTGTCGCATCCAAAATAATGAGGCCGTTTTCACTTTCTTCCAAACCGGTTAACAGCAATTGTGGGGAAATTTCTTTCATAATTTTATGAATATTTGATCGTTATAAAGCCAATCAGTTTTCGGGTTATTGTCCAGAAAAGTTTTGTTAAATCCAAGTTTTTTGGTCTTGACTCGGATTTTTAAAGTCTCAAATTTATTTTGATAAATCTTTTGGAAGGAGTCCAAGCTTTAGCTTGGAGATTTCTAATAGTGAATTATAACCCGTTCATCACATTATATATTGTATGGGCATCCATACTGCCGGTTTTATTTTTTGTTCAAATTATAAAAATCTGAGTCCATTTCAAAAAATTCAAAAAATAGGTATTTAGGATGCTTAAAAATCTGTTAAATAACAATCATTTATTGAATTATATGCAGTAAATGTGCCAAATTGTGAACCTCGCGTTGTTCGTGTGTTTTGGTTCTTGGAAAAGTGCCATTTCTAGCGGTGCTAGGTGCCAGTCAAAATAGGAACAGAGTCAAGTCAAAAAAAGCGAATTTCTCAAATTGCAAAACCGGATTGGTCAAATCGTAATAAATCCGAAACAAGAGGGACTTGCAAAACTCCGACCGTGCAACTATAAATCAATAACTTACAGTCATCATGTCGTCATAAGTTATTGTTTTTCCGTATTGGCTCAGGAGTTTTGCAAGAGGCTCACAAGCCTAAAAAAAAGAATTTCTCAAATTGCAAATATTCTCAAATTGCCAAAAATCCAGTCAAGTCCAAAAAATCGGATTTTTAAAATAGTTTGCTGATCCATTTTGCCAGTACTGAGGGCGGGTAAGTGGGCGGATAAATCGATGGTTTTGCAGTTAATTATCAAGAGTGCAACGCGTACCTTGCACGAGACACTCAAAATGGTACAAAAATATAGAAATTTCTACTATAATCGGATTAATATTTGAAATATTTTATAAACAGAGGAACTTGCAAAACGCCGACCGTAGCATTAAAAATCAATAACTTACCGTCATTCAGTCGCCATAAGTTATTGTTTTTATTTAACAGAGCAACCGTTTGCAAGCTGCTCAAATATGAATCCGGTTAATCCTTAAATCCGTGTAATCATGTTTTTCCGGTAATATATGTTCAAAAATCTGCTAAACTTGTTTAGTTTTAAAAAGGACATCCTC
>Ga0233403_10000255_pt1 | contig 25036 bp, 21 predicted proteins | sample Na_oxic_1_MG_FD_179866 | JGI IMG/M metagenome (GOLD analysis project Ga0233403, IMG submission 179866) | Seawater microbial communities from Saanich Inlet, British Columbia, Canada - Na_oxic_1_MG | ecosystem: Environmental > Aquatic > Marine > Inlet | place: Canada: British Columbia | collected...
CTATTGTTGTTATTAAACAACATATATTGTAGGTGTAATGCATTGTGGTTGCCCTATTCTTATTAAACTTGTTATTAAACACCATATATTGTAGGGGCAATCCCTTGTGGTTGCCCTATTGTTTATTAAACATCATCTCATTGTAGGGGCAATCCCTTGTAATTGCTGTTCATTGTTCATTTATTTTCCCCATCATTTTTGACGGCTTGGGGAGACTGCTCTTCATCGTCAGCAACGATATAACGCATTAAATAAAAACTTTGTGCAATCACAAAGACAAAAGTCAAGCCCATCATACCAAAGAATTTGAAATTCACCCAAGTATCTTCAGAGAAATGTGTAAAAACATACCAATTAATGAAGCCCATCGCAATAAAAAAGGCTACCCATGCGAAATTCAGGTTTTTCCAAATGTGTTGTGAGCTAACCGTTATTTGACTATCCAACATCCGCTGGAGCAGATTCTTTTTGCCAATAAATTGGCTACCCAAAAACGCGAGAGCAAATGCCCAATTGACGATAGTCGGTTTCCAATATATAAACTCGGGATCGCGTAAATATAAAGTAGCCGAACCCAATATGAGAACTAACACCAAGGTAATCAGGTGCATCTTTTCAACACGACGGTTTTTTATCCAATACAAACTGATTTGTACCACCGAAGCGGCGATGATCACGGCTGTCGCGACATAAATGTCATAAAGCTTGTAGGCGATAAAAAATAATAAAATGGGAAAAAAATCGTATAGGAATTTCATCTTTAATTGTTAATTGTTAATTGTTAATTGTTTTTTACGCTAAAGTTTTTGCGCGCAAAAACGGGTTCAAGTGAAATTGTTAATTGTGAAAGCGTTAAAGCAAAACTTAATGACACAGCGAGACTTAGTCTACAACTTTAATTGGCAATTAGTTTTATTGAGTACAGCGGATTAACGATTAGTTCATCCCCGTAATTCGTTGTACTATATGTAAACAAATTTTAGACTAATGATATAATACAGCGACATCGCACAGCAGCCGAATTTTTTTGAACCGAAGGTATAGCTCAAATAAACGCAGCATTAAAATCAAGCATTTTTTTAGACAACAATTATATATATAAAAGGATAAAAAACGATGTTTGCACAACCTCAAACTGTTTACATTACACCACAAGAGTATTTAACCATAGAACATGAGGCAGAATACAAAAGCGAATATTTTGATGGCGAAATGTTTGCCATGTCGGGTGCCAGTTCAAAGCATAATCAGATTGTTACCAATATTGTAGGAGAAATGTATGGCCAATTCAAAAAACGGCCTTGTCGAGTGTATTCTAACGATATGCGCGTCAAAGTCAGTCCTACCGGCTTATATACCTATCCAGATATTGTTGCACTCTGTGACAAACCTCGTTTTGACGATGAACAAAAAGACACTTTATTGAATCCCACCATGATCATTGAAGTGTTATCTGACAGTACTGCTAATTATGATCGAGGTACTAAATTTAAACACTACCGCACCTTAGAGTCATTAAAAGAATATATCCTAATTGCCCAAGACGAATGCCACATTGAGCATTATATCCGACAAATCAATAATCAATGGGTTTTATCAGAAACCAGCAATTTGAGCGAAACAATTGACTTGCCCTCAATTGACTGTCATTTAGCTTTGACAGATGTTTATGATAAAGTTGAATTTGTAAAATGAGGCATTAAAATTTAGTTATTATGAATTGTATTCTCGGCATTGTGAATGATGAAGCCTCCAAAAAATTAATTAATTTCCCGATGCGTCGTTTTTGCGCGCAAAAACAACGCTAAGGAATTGATAATTAATAATTGATTAAACACTATTTTCTACAATTTTCAATATTATGTTATTCTATTCATCCAAATAAATGGTGTAGATTATTATTATTTTCAATTATATTCAATTATATACTTAGCGCGGTAACAAACTTCGCTTTAAGACGTTTTGCGCGCAAAACGTCTTAAAGCGAAAACTTTTTAATGAGGATGGTGGGCAACAAAAACACGTAGGGAGCCCTACATAAAAGTTTAAATTTATAACCGCGTGCAGTATAATTGGTTTTTATAGACTTCAGAAAAATGTCGAGCGATAAAAACCTGACCCGTTTTCAAAACCTGTCAGGTTTGGGCCGATAACGTATATAACTGACAACGGGTAACTGATAACTGATAACTGAGTTTGGGCCGATAACGTATATAACTGACAACGGGTAACTGATAACTGATAACTGATAACTGATAACTGATAACTGATAACTGATAACTGATAATCATGTATTTTGAAATTTCGAGAAAAGAATTACTCATTCCCTTAAAAATGATCACAGGGGTTGTTGAACAACGCCAAACTCTCCCGATTCTGGCTAATACCTTAGTCAGTGTCAAAGATAATACCCTACATTTGACGGCCACCGATGCTGAAGTCGAAATTGTATGTCATTTGCCCCTTGAATCGGGCAACTTAGAAGACGATAATAACGGGGAAACCACAATCCCAGCACGTAAATTTTTCGATATTTGTAAATCATTATCGGATGAGATTGTCATTCAAGTCAAAACGGAAGATAATCAGGCTACGATTAAGGCCGGTAAAAGTACATTCAAATTACAGACTTTGCCAGCAGAAGACTTTCCTGAAACGCCGAAAATGACGGAACAGACGGAATTTAATATTTCTCAACACAACCTTAAAAATTTACTTTATAAAACATCGTTTTGTGTCGCCACTAACGATGTACGGTATTATTTAACGGGCTTATTGCTAGAAATTGGTGACGGCTCGCTTTCCTTAGTGGGTACAGATGGGCATAGAATGGCTGTCGCGCAACATGAGTTTGAGAGTGATCAAACGGCTAGAGTGATTATTCCCCGCAAGGCAGTACTCGAACTCTCAAAATTGCTCACGGATAGCGACACAGAAGTGAAAGTGTTAGTCGATGACAACCACATCCGATTTGAATTAAGTGACGCTTATGTCATGAGTTCAAAACTCATTGACGGCAATTTCCCTGATTGGCATACGGTCATTCCTCAAGAGCCTGATAAAATGGTAATTGTCGAGACAAGCCTTTTGAAACAGTCTCTAACTCGCGCATCAATACTTTCAAATGAGAAGTATAAAGGGGTTAGGCTTCAACTTTCGACTAATCTCTTGACAATCAGCGCCAAAAATGCCTATCAGGAAGAAGCGGAAGAAATTGTCGAAGTGGAATATGCGGGTAGCGATGAGCTAGAGATCGGATTTAATGGCACTTACATTTTTGATGCGCTCAACGTGATTTCAACTAAAATGGTACAACTTGCTTTATCCGATTCTAACAGTTCATGTCTCATCACTGAAGAAAATAACGAAGACAACAAATTTATCGTTATGCCGATGCGTCTTTAAAAAGACGGAACAGGACGAATTGCGAAAGCACATCATCATTCGCAATTCGCAAAGCGATATTGGCTTCAACAATCTATTTCACGCTTTCACGCAGCGAAGTACAGCGAAGCTAAACTTTATTTCACGCAAAAGTTTTTCACACTGTATGGTTAAAAAAAGTAGCCATAATAATGGGAAAATGATGTCAATCTTTAGAACGATAAAAATGGCATAAATCTATTTGATTTATAACGTTTTTTTGATTGAAGCCCTCAGATTATTGATTATTGATTATTGATTCGCCCATTTGATGTCTGTTACAATCCGTGAGCCTAATCAATAGTTGTCAAATCTAAATTCTTATGGCACAAAACACGCGTAATACCTATTTACTTTGATTTACAACTGTTTTTTTTAATCGTACAGTTTGAAACTTTTGTGAAATGTGAAATTGACAATGCGACACAATTCGCGTTGCCCTAACAAAGCTATTTGCCTATTCGATTCTAGGCTTTATTGATATAAATCAAGGTTGTATTTTTTTTAAGCATAAAGAATATATTGGTTTTAAAGCATGACGAGTTGATAAATGAACAATGAAAAATGAACAAAAACGGTTTGAACTTCATTAATAACTGATAACTGAACCCTGTTCATTTCTCATTCATTCATTTTTCATTTATTATTATTAATTGGCATTTTTCATTCGATCTATTCTAATTATGAGTTCATCTATACAAAAATTGTCCTGTGCTATTGCACTATCAGTCTTATCGGTAAGTAGCGCTTATGCTGCTGCCCCCAAGACTCCCGGCGCACCTGATATGACGGAAGCCGAATTTGAGCGGGGTAAGCAAGTTTTCTTTGAACGCTGTGCGGGTTGCCACGGTGTGTTGCGTAAGGGGGCCACTGGTAAACCCTTAACCCCAGATATTACTCAGCAAAGGGGAACGGCCTATCTTAAAGTGTTCATTACTTACGGTTCGCCCGCAGGTATGCCCGCTTGGGGAGCTTCAGGCGAACTGACTCCTGAAGAAGTTGACATCATGGCGCGTTACATACAACACGAGCCACCCATGCCGCCTGAATTTGGCATGAAGGACATGAAAGCGACTTGGGAAGTCATCGTGCCGCCTGAAAACAGGCCTACCGAGCAGATGAACAGCTACAACCTCGAAAACCTTTTTTCCGTGACGCTTCGTGATAGCGGCCAAGTGGCTCTGATTGAGGGTGATAGCAAAGAGATCGTCGGTATCGTGGAGACAGGTTACGCGGTGCATATTTCCCGTTTGTCTGCTTCGGGTCGTTATCTGTACGTGATCGGGCGCGATGCCAAGATTAATCTGATTGATTTGTGGATGGAAACACCTGAGACGGTTGCCAAAATCAAGGTGGGCATGGAAGCACGCTCGGTAGAAACCTCCAAGTACAAGGGCTGGGAAGACAAATATGGCATCGCCGGTACTTATTGGCCGCCCCAATATGTGATCATGGAAGGCGATACCTTGGAACCGTTGAAGATTGTCTCTACACGCGGTATGACAGTTGATACTCAAGACTATCATCCAGAACCACGTGTTGCAGCAATCGTCGCTTCCCATGAGCGCCCTGAATTTATCGTCAATGTCAAGGAGACAGGCAAAGTCTTATTGGTCAACTATGAAGATCTCGATAATCTCAAGGTAACGAGCATTGATAGCGCTCGTTTCTTACATGATGGTGGTTGGGATTCCACACTACGCTACTTCCTCACGGCTGCCAATCAGTCCAACAAGATCGCCGTTGTCGATTCTCGTGAAGGTAACCTAGAAGCCTTGATTGATGTGGGTAAAATTCCTCATCCGGGACGGGGTGCTAATTTCATTGATCCAGAATATGGGCCAGTCTGGGCAACCAGTCACTTAGGCGATGCGAGTATTGCGGTTATTGGAACCGATCCTGAAAACTATCCGCAACACGCTTGGAAGGTCGTCCGGACACTGGAAGGACAAGGCGGTGGTTCTCTGTTCATTAAAACCCATCCCAACTCCAAGAATCTCTATGTCGATACCGCACTGCACCCGATAACGAATGTTAGCCAGAGTATCGCAGTGTTCGATATTGATAATTTGGACGCCGGTTTTAAAGTGTTGCCGATTGCCGAATGGGCTGGTGTTGGTGAAGGTGCTAAGCGAGTTGTGCAACCTGAGTACAACAAAGCTGGTGATGAAGTTTGGTTCTCGGTTTGGAGCGGCAAAGAGCAGGAATCGGCTCTTGTTATCATAGATGACAAGACGCGCACCCTGAAAAAGGTGATTAAAGATAAAAGTTTGATTACCCCAACGGGTAAATTCAACGTCTATAACACCATGCATGATATCTATTAAATTGTAGAGGAAAGGGGGAAGAGAATTCATATCGGGGCAAACCTGTAGGGGCAATCCCTTGTGGTTGCCCCTCATTTCCCCCTTTTCCATTCCCTATTGACTTCAACAAAAATGAAACCATTATTTGCCCTACTCTTTTTCTTATCGGCAAACCTTTACGCTGATGACATAGCGCCGGCGCGTCAAAATGAAATCATCCACTTGCTCAAACACGATTGTGGAGCCTGTCACGGTATAACGCTTAAAGGCGGTTTAGGGCCTCCTTTATTACCAGACACACTGACAGCTAAACCAAAAGCGTTTTTACGCTACACCATTCTTGAAGGCCGTCCAGGTACTGCCATGCCACCGTGGCAGGATTTTTTAACCCAAACTGAAGTTGACTGGTTAGTCGAAAGATTACTTCATGGAATTGACGATGCTCCTCATTAAACACATCCCGAAATATTCTCTCATTCAACACACCTCTCAATCCCTTCTCACTCAATCCCCCACTCAATGTTCTCCTAATCAAAGCCTTTTCTTTTACGCTATTTTCCTTTGGAACAGAAAGGTAAAGGAGCCATTGAGTTTTCTTTGGAAAGGGATCATCAGCAGTGTGTTATTAATATCGCTATTACCCACTTTAAGCTATGCCACAGAATTGCGTGGCACAGGTGACTTAGGAGTCGTCGTAGAACGCGCCAAAGGCAGCGTACTCATCATTGAAACCACCACACACACACGTTTAGCCGAAATAACCGATTTAGGCGACTTATCCCATGCCTCCGTCGTCTATTCCCGCGATCAACGCTACGCCTACATTTTTGGGCGCGATGGCGGCCTCAGCAAACTGGATATGTTGCGCGGCAAACAAGTTAAACGCATCATACAAGCGGGCAACAGTGTCGGCGGAGCCATTTCTCAAGATGGGCGTTTAGTGGCCGTTTCCAACTATGTGCCCGGCGGAGTCAAAGTCTTTGACGCAGTCACACTAGAATTAATAGCCGATATACCCACCCCTCGCTCCAAAGTCATCGGCCTAGTCGATGCCCCCGGCCAACGTTTCGTCTTTAGCCTCTTTGATACCGGTGAAATTTGGATAGCAGACATGCACACCCCGCGTGTACCTAAAATCCATCAATTCAAAAACATAGGCCGTCAACCCTACGATGCCCTGATATCCCCAGATGGCCGTTACTACATCGCCGGATTATTTGGTGAAGACGGATTAGCCCTATTAGACTTATGGCATTTAGACCGTGGCGTGCAACGTATACTCCCGAATTATGGTAAAGGAGAACAAAAAAGGCCCGTTTACAAAATGCCCCATTTAGAAGGCTGGGCGATGACAAACGATTACGCCTTTGTACCCGCCATCGGTCAATATGCCGTCCTAGTGATTGAACAACGAACATGGCAACCCGTCGCACGTATTCCAGTGCATGGCCAACCCGTTTTTGTCATGGCCCAGCCAGATGGCCGTCAAGTGTGGGTCAATTTCGCCTTTCCCCACAATGACACACTACAAGTGATTGACGTACTCACATTGAACATCGTCAAAACGCTCAAACCCGGCAAAGCCACCTTGCACATGGAATTTACCCCGCGTGGCGAAGAAGTTTGGGTATCCGTTCGCGATGACGATAAACTCATCGTCTACGACACCTCTAGCTTTGCAGAAGTCGCTACCCTACCAGCCGACAAACCCAGCGGCATCTTTTTTACCGCTCGCGCTCATAAGATAGGGCTTTGATTTGATTTGATTCAATTGATCTTATTGCAATTGGTGAGGCTTTTTTTCACGCAAAAACGCAAAGGCACCAAATCCTTATCATCTATCAGTTTGTGTCGGTCAAAAACACACCTATTTACAGAGTATTTAATATCAGACATACTAATTAAAAATCAAATTCACTTAAGAAGTTTTTGCGCGCAAAAACTAGGGCAAAAATGACTTATTCTCTGTGGTACTCTGTGGTACTCTGTGTACTCTGTGTTGAAAAAAAATTCGGGCCAAACTGATAGGTGCTAAGGTGCCAAATCATTATCCTTAGCGTCTTTGCCTGATAAAATCAGAAATAATTATTTGAATATCTATAGCTTACCAACTATGTTTTAAGTCGGTTCACAAAAGTCTATTAACATTTTTTGTGTAAGATTAACGCTGATTTTTTTAATCAGTCCATCATAATCAGTGTTTTTAATCAGTATTAATCATGAGAATCATGAGAATCAGCGTTCTATATAACTATATCACTTTCATCATATTTTAGTAACACTACCAAAAATGTTAAAAGACTTATGTGTACCTACTTACTACTATGGCAGAAAAAAGCAAATCGTAAAATATTATCCCTCACCGAATTACGATACGATAGTTGAACCCTTTGCAGGTTCTGCCGCCTATTCTCTTGATCAAGACAATTGGAAAAAGCGTATTCTTTTGATTGAAAAGGATGAAAAAGTAGCCAATATATGGAATTGGCTTATTAATGAGGCCTCAGTAGAAGATATCAAAAAACTACCCAATTTACAAACGGGTGAAAAAAGTTCAGAATTTTTGCATATCATTCATGCTGTTACAAAAATGGCGTTTCATTTTAAAACCATAAAAGTCACACCCGTTTTAGCCAGAAATTGGGAAATTAGCAAAAGAGTTTTTGCCGCCAATTTACATAAGATAAAACATTGGAAAATAATAAATGGAGACTATTCAGAAGCGCCAGATATCACAGCAACCTGGTTTATTGATCCCCCCTATCAAGGAGAATCGGGAATGGGATACCGCTACAGTAGTCAATTGCTTGATTATAAACAATTATCAGAATGGGCCTTAAAACGACAAGGTGAAATCATTTTTTGTGAAGGTCAAAATGCAGATTATTTACCCTTCAAACCCTTGAGCAAATTAAAAAGCGTTGCTGGAAAAGTCAGCCAAGAAATGATTTTCTATCAAACGAAAAAAGCCTCTCAAATACAATTCACATTATTTTAACTTGACTCTTTTCAGCACTTCCTGCAACGTTTGCTAAGGATCGCAACAGCTTAACGCTGCTATACGCTCTATTATTTGTACAAAGTATGTGGCCAATATGAATGGTTCCCCCCAGTTTGAACTAAGCGGTTTACAAGAAGACTTACTCAATGATTTTCAAAAAAATTTTCCCCTCTCCACCACACCCTTCGCAGATATGGCTACCCATTTAGGCGTAACAGAAACAGAGATTCTTGAAGCCTTACGCGAATTGACAGAACTTGAAATCATCAGTCGTATTGGGCCCGTTTTCAGTCCGCACCGGGTTGGAACCAGTACACTAGCAGCAATGGCCGTGCCCCGTACTCAGTTAAAGCAAGTTGCTGATTATGTTAGTGCTTTACCTGAAGTCAATCACAATTACGAACGTGAACATCGCTTTAACCTCTGGTTTGTCATCACCACCTCTACAGAAGAACACCTACAAACAGTATTGACAGAAATTGAAAAACAGACAAAAATCAAAGTTATCTCGCTACCCATGTTGGAAAGTTATCATATTGATTTAGGGTTTGATTTGAAATATAATTAGCCCGTTTTTAGCCAACCGTCTTTTATTCCTTTGTTTATATAAGAAAGGAGGGCACTGGGGTAGTTGAATGGGATTGATTCAAATCTTAATAAATTACATAAGGGCAAGCACAATGGATTGTCCCTACATTTAACACTACCTTTAGGGGCAACCCCCGCTCAAGCCCTTGAAATTGAAGCTTTCCCACTTAACTACCCCCCAAAAGAGGAATTTTCTGATTATAACGGATTTTGTTGATACATTATTAACACGCCAACCCCCGAAGGTGGGGTGTTAAATTGTTAAATTGTTAAATGTTCAAGTTTTTTCACCCTACAATGGTAAAAAATTCAGAAGTTCAGAAGTTCATAAAACTCTGCTTCAAGCATTTTGAGATGGAACAAAAATAGGGTGAAAAAAGACTGGGCAAAATCCACAAAATTTAACACCCCACCCAAAGTGAATAACTATACTTAGCACTGTCATAAATTGCGCTTTTTTTTAAATAGCCAACAGCTAAAGCAGTTGTCTGAAAGCTTAAGTCACCTAAAGGTGACTAACAAAACACGAAAATTATAACAGTGGACAGTATGCGCTTTTGGCGCTAGAAATCTCGCTAGAGATAGGTTTAGTCACCTTTAGGTGACTTGAGCTTTTAGACAACTGCTTTAGCTGTTGGCTGTCAAAAAAGCGCAACTTATGACGATGCTAAGTATAGATTCTAGCTGTGGAAAAGCTTTCGGATACGTGCCAACCCCTTCGGTATTGAAGGTGACTGAGAAAAACAAGAATAGATTAAAATTCTTATGGTTAGAGTTTTCAACAAAAAAAGTTATAATCAGAAATATTTTAATGCTGGGCAGAGTCTCAAACAGTCTCTCAAATGATGAAGGCATTGAGGTTTTAAAAATGCTTCATCATAATTGATGTATGAGACAATGCCTGATTTCTTAACTTGCTTGAATAAGGAGTCTTATAATGGCCCATGTTATTGCGGAACCTTGTATAGGTAGCAAAGACAGTGCTTGTGTGGATGTTTGTCCCGTTGATTGCATTTCTGAAGGTAAAGATCAATTCTATATTCATCCCGAAGAGTGTATTGACTGTGGTGCGTGTGTGCCTGAATGTCCAGTAGAGGCTATCTTTGAAGATGTAGATGTACCTGAAAAATGGGCAGCATTTACTCAGAAAAATCAAGACTTTTTCGAGGACGATTAAACCTGACGTTTAATCCCCATAAGCGAACTTCCTGATCTATTTAAGGATGATATAATGTTCACTTGGATACAATGATTTTGGTCGTTTTGAAAAGGCAAGCTTGTAGGTACGCCATATAATCTTGCTACTCAGGTGGTACTCTGAATTGAACATGATCACTTTTTTTTCTGATTATAACGGATGAAAGTTGATACATTGTTAACACGTCAACCCAGAATGGGGTTATAAGAACATTGTGATAGAATCTATTAAAATTCATACTGTTATCGTTTCAACAAGTTATAATCAGCTTTTTTGACTAACGCTAAACCTGATAATGGTCAATCGTGACTTCAAGCGTTCCAAACTGAGGATTGAATATGAATGATTTAAACACCCATAACGACAAACCCATATCAACGAGCCGCCGCGATTTTCTGCTTGATACCTTGGCCGTAAGCGGTGTGGTGGCCACCAGTTTAAGTTTACCTAGCACGGTGTTCGCCAACTCTATTTCCGATACCCAAAATGTGCTACGACTCGGTTATTTGCCCAACGCTGATGCCACGCCCTTGCTCGTTGCTTATGCCAACGGTTATTTTGCTGAAGAAGGCTTAAAAGTAGCCCCCCCTGAGAGTGTGTCTAGCTGGGCAAGCTTAATACAAGGTTTTGTGACTGGCCAATTTGACCTAATACACCTCGTTAACCCGATTCAAGTCTGGTCACGTCATAACCATCAGTTTCCCTCCAATGATTTTGCCATTGCTGTCGGCAAAGATACAGACATTCAATCGCTAGCGGATTTAGCGGGTAAACAAGTGGGTGTCCCTTATTGGTATTCCATGCACAATCTCTTGTTGCAAAGCGCTTTGCAGCATATTGGGTTAAAGCCGGTTATCAAGGGCTTCGATGCCACCTTGGCTAAAGAAGAGGTCAATTTACACCTCGTTAAACCCTCAATGAGGGCTTCGGCCTTAGAGGCCAAACGGATAGATGCCAGTATTGTGGCACAAAGCACGCCTGAGAAAGCATTACCGGTTGGTACAAAACGGTTGTCTTTGAATACCCCCAAGAATGATTTTTGTTGTACCGAACAGACGTTGAGTGCCAAACCAGGCTGGACGCAAAAAGTGATGAACGCCACACTTAAAGCGCAACGTTATACACAACAGCATCGGGAACAAGTCACCCAAATGCTCTCACAAACTGGGCAAAACTACATTCCAATCAGTGCTCCAGCACTCAAACGCGCCATGTTAGCCCATGATAGCCTCTCCTCTGAAACGACTTATCAACCTTGGCAGCATGGACGCATCATCGACTTATCACCCTCAGCGACACGCCTATTGATGCAGTCTGTCAATCAAACTTTTGTTGTTATGAAAGTTTAAGCTTGTAAAAAGCTTTCTCATTTCCAACTAAAGAGTCACCTCTTTAGTTGGCAAAATGAATCTTTGGACTCAAGCCGAAATTGTTAAACTGAACAGGCATTAATCAATTAATCAGCGTCAATCCGTTTAATCAGTGCAATCAGCGTTCTATCAGGTTTTTAGATTTGTTCAAACCCTCCAGATAAGGTAATTCCCAAAAACTAAAATACCCAGGATTAATTATTTCATGATCAAAGAAATCCATATAGAAAACTATAAATCTATCCAAAAGCTTAAGCTTGAACTTGGGCGCGTCACCGTATTGATTGGTGAAAATGGTTCTGGAAAAAGCAATATTTTGGAAGCGATAGCTTTAAGTGCCGCCGCCGCCGCTGATAAATTGGATAACGAATTTTTAGCCCCAAGAGGTATTAGGGCAACAGAACCGCATTTAATGCGAGCCGCTTTTGACAAGGAAAATGTGACGCAGGTAATAACAATCTCTCTAAATGGAGATAATGACTTATCCTTTGTCTATCGTCTTCAAAATAGTAATCATCCCTATTCCAATTGGACAAATGAAATTTCTTTTAAAACGCGAGAGAGAAGCTTACCTGTCTTTAATTCTGGAAAAATGACGTGAAAATCCACCTTCAAAAGAAGATAACGCTGAAATAATGAGTCAAAAAATAAAAGAAGCGGAAGAATCTTTGAATAACGAGCCAGAATACATAAAAGTAAAAACGTCATCAGTCGCAAAAAATAAGAAATATTTATCTCATTTTATTATATATTCTCCAGAATACCACTGTTTACGCAATTTTAAAGAAGAAGGACAAATTCAACCATTAGGCATTAACGGCGACGGTTTATTTAAACTCTTGCAAGTTTTAAGCTTAAACAAAGACAAGTTAAATGAAATCAAAGAAAAGCTCAAACTCATAGGATGGTTTAAAGATTTTAAAGTGCCTAACAACTTATTTATTGGTGAAAAAGCAATTCAAATTGAAGATCGCTATTTAGCTCAAGAAATCACTTTTGATCAAAGAAGTACCAATGAAGGCTTTTTGTTTTTGCTGTTTTATTTTTGCCTGTTTATCAGCGAAGATACGCCACCATTTTTTGCGATTGATAATATTGATGCCTCCCTTAATCCCAAATTATGTCGGCGCTTAATCAAAGAATTAGTCAACTTAGCTAAAAAATATGATAAACAGCTTATTTTGACAACACATAATCCGGCTATCTTAGATGGTTTAAATTTAAATGATGACGAGCAGAGATTATTTGTGATTTCTCGTAATCGTTCAGGTTATACCAGAGCTAAGCGATTTTTGAAACCCGAAACGCCAGAGGGAGAAGAACCGATCACATTATCGGAGGCCTTTCTACGAGGATACATTGGCGGACTACCTAAAAGTTTTTAAGATCATTATTTTTGATATATCAAAAACCACAACATGGACAACACACACAACCCTGAACGACGATTAATCGAAGCCATCCAAAAAGGCCTACCACTCGTTTCACGCCCTTATGCCACAATAGGAAAACGCATCGGCATGAGCGAAACAGAAGTCATTACCCGATTATCGCATCTCATCGAAAACGGCACAATCAAACGTCTAGGGGTAGTCGTGCGCCATCGTCAACTCGGTTACAATGCCAATGCCATGGTAGTCTGGGATATCCCCGACGAACAAGTCACACCATTAGGAAAACGATTAGGACAAATTGAATGCGTCACACTGTGTTACCATCGCGCCAGACACTTACCCGACTGGCCTTATAATTTATACTGTATGATTCACGGCAAAGATCGCCAAAAAGTCTTAGATAAATTAGAAGGCATCATTCAACAATGTGATTTAACCGATAGGCCTCACCAAGTGCTATTCAGCCGCCACTGTTTCAAACAACGAGGTGCCATTTACACCATCAATGCCATTGCAGACACACCCATTTGCGAAATACCACAGTAAACAGAACCTTAGCACCTATCAGTTTTCAAATTCGAGTACCGAAAACAGACACCATTACACTCTATTTTATATCGCAATATTCAATTAAAAATCATAGACTTATACTCTGTGGTACTCTGTGGTACTCTGTGTTCTCTGTGTTGAAAAAAAAAAGCTATGACCGAATCACCTGCTCATTGTTCATTTTGTGGCCTCAAAGTGCCTACAGATTCTCCCCTGATTGCCGGAGAAAAAGGCTATATTTGTGAAGACTGTGTCCGCACCGCTCATGAACTGGTTATCAATTGGAAACGCGAACACGCTGTCACCCAATCCCACAATCCCTTACCCACCCCCAAAACGATCAAAGCGCAGTTAGATGAATACGTAATAGGGCAAGAACTCGCAAAAGAAATCCTAGCCGTCGCCGTTTATAACCATTACAAACGCTTACACCACGGCAATCAAGGCAATAATTATATCGAAACCCTCTATCACGATGTTGAAATCAGCAAATCCAACGTCCTCATGCTAGGCCCCTCCGGCACAGGAAAAACCTTACTCGCCAGCACCTTAGCCAAGATTGTCGGTGTTCCCTTCGCCATTGCCGACGCAACCACTTTAACTCAAACCGGTTATGTTGGCGATGACGTAGAAAGTATTTTAGTACGCCTACTTGATGTCGCAGAAGGTGATCTTGAACAAGCACAATGGGGGATTATTTATATTGATGAAATAGACAAACTCGCCAAAACATCAGAAAGTCCCACAGTCGTGCGCGACGTATCTGGAGAAGGCGTCCAACAAGCCCTGCTCAAACTGGTAGAAGGGACAACCGTCAAACTACCCCAAAAAAGCAAAGAACGCCAACATAAAAATGAACAACTGACGATGGACAGCCACAATATTTTATTCATTGCCGGCGGCGCATTTGTCGGCCTAGAAGAGCATGTCGCCAAACGCATCAAACCGCAGCCAACCGAAATGAGTTTAAGAAGGAAAAATAAAATCAGCGCCGAATCCCTGCTACATGAAACGCAACCCGAAGACTTACGGCGTTTTGGCCTCATTCCTGAATTTATTGGACGCTTTCCCATCATAGCCATTTTAGAACAACTAGATGAAGCCGCACTGGTACAGATTCTGACCGAACCGCGTCATGCCCTAGTACGTCAATATCAAAAACTGTTTGCCTACGACAATGTCGAACTAGAATTTACCCCCGAAGCCCTCACCGCCATAGCCGCCAAAGCCTTAGCACGCGGCACAGGCGCACGCGGTTTACGCAGCATACAAGAACAACTCCTACGTCGCTGCATGTTTGAACTCCCCTCCCGTCAAAATGTCATCCGCTGCATTGTTGATGAACAGGCCGTTAATGGAACAGGCGAAATACAGATGATCGAAAGCCAACAAACTAACGGTAGCGGGGTTGAATATGAATAGGCTTTCAGGCAAAAGCTTTTGCCTGAAAAGCTGGAAGCTGGGGAAAATCGAAGTTCTAAAATACACAGACTTAGACAATGTTTTATATCAATTTTCCTGATTATAATAACGAATTTTGGTACGTCAAATCTTGTTGGGGCGAAGCTGCGTCTTAGCCCTTTCTTAATCGTGTCCCCTTTCATCCGTTACAATCTGTAGTGGTCAATCGGAACTTAAACAGAAAATGAGGGAACGTATCAAATCTAAAAACATGATAGAACGCTGATATTTCACGCAAAAGTTTTTGCGCGCAAAAACTTTTGCGTGAAATGCTGATTGTCATGATTTACGCTGATTAAGATATCGATTAATTTATGTTCAACATCAATCTGACCACTACAAAATCCGTTACAATCAGTCATTTTTTACTTCATAAATAAACCATAATGCTCTTTTCTAGCACTGATAAATGGATATCGATATTTGTCATCAACTTTTTCAAATTCTGATTCAAAAAAATGACTCAATACTTCAAGTTCATCTTGTAATTCTCGAATGATTTCATAGCCTTGTAGAATAATCTCTTCTCGTTCTCTGATTAATCTCTTACAATTTAAATTCAAAACTTCTATAGTATGTTCTATTCTCTTTTTAAGTGGTGCATGACCGCAACTAACCGGATTATCATCAGTGTTTTTAACTACTCAGCCCCTTAATATTTAGTACAACGGATTAGCGGTATTAACGGATGGATTGTGACATATTTTTCATTGCTCAAATAGTTATAAAATAAGATACATGAAACAGATGCTTTTGTAACTATTAACACCTGAATGTGTAGTACAACTTCTTTCTGGTATTAACAGATGGATTGTGAACGATTTTAATAGAAAATTCCGAAGAAAAATCCGTTAATACCGCTAATCCGTTGTACTAAATATTAAGTTCAATCATTTTTAGCCTTATTGAGAACCTTGTATTTATTAATAATCATATCAGCAATTTGTAACTGTTGATAACCAGAGCCGTAAGCTTCTTCAAGCCGTTTTCTTAATTGTAAAACATCTTTAGAATCAATATCTCCTTGTCTTACTTTTTCCAAATAGATATTGAGTAATCCAACCTCTTCTACCACTTCTTTTGGTGGCATCGAACTACTATCCATCAAATCTTCCAAGGCGACTACACTTCGTTTTCCATACGGATTTTGAAAAGGTTTTTTCATTGAACCCTTTTCTAAGATAAAGATGTATTCTTTTTTGACGGTTGATAAAATTTGTGGACTATGCGTCGTCACAATAAACTGAGCATTAGGAAATGTTCGTGTTAAATCAGATAAAATAGTCTGTTGCCATTTAGGATGCAAATGCAAATCTAACTCATCAATCATAATGATAGCTGGAGAATGATTTCCAAGTTCAGGATTAGCTTGTGACATACGACTTGATATATCCATTACCATCGCTAAAACAGTGCGGTAACCATCACTCAATTGCTCTATTTGAAACTTTTTGATACTGCCCTCTTCTTGCTCCCAATCTATCATAAATCTCAATGGATTAATTTCGATTCTTGGATTTTTAAATTTTGGCAACATACTTTCAATAGCTTCTCTAACAGCTGTCAATTCATTTAATTTGTATGAAAAATCCTGTCTTTCTTGCTGCTTTCGCCTTTCTAGATTTTCCATTGTATCAAACCATTGAAAAAAACGATGAAAATTAGCATCACTTTTTAACACGCCATTTAACGCTTCAAACCGATTAAAAGATTTTTTGAAATGGCCTTTTCTGACAGGAGAATCAAAAACGGCTCTATTTGTACCATAATAGATAATTAAAGGCATTACATAAGGAATATCTTCATTTTCATTATCAATAATGGTATCAATAAAATGGTTTAACTCTTTTAATCCTGTCGCTTTAGGAATGAGTAAAGAGGTTTTCTTTGTACTATCTCTTTTGTAAGTTCTATCCCATAAAACATTTTCAGTTGATTCAATCTCTATTCTCATAAAAGGTTCGAGTTTATTTTCAGAATTAATTCTTAAATCACTTTTTTTAAATGTAATTCCACTCACATTTGGGAATTTAGTCAGCATCGCTCCAAATCCAATTGCAATAGCATCTAAAATAGTCGTCTTTCCAGCACCATTATCAGCAATAATGACATTAATATCTTTATTGAAAGTGATGTTTAACTGATCAATTAGTCTAAAATGAGTGAGTTTTAATTTTTTTATGTTATAAATTTGCATATCTATTTGATTCTAAAGAATATTGTTAATAGAAACCCGTAAATAAAATGTAGGGTTGGAATGTCGGGTGGGTAGGAACTTCGTTACAACCCACCATTTTTCAACGTAACGGTGGGTTTAGCTTCGCTAAACCCACCCTACATTAAGAAATACCACCAAATTTTGATAGGATACGAATTTTTTAACAAATCACGCTTCTTTAATAAAATAATGAGCAACGACGGCGAGTATGACTCCGCTGACGGTGGCGGTTTCTGGACTACCAAATAGATAATAGCTCGTTATAACGGATTTGGGGGGGAATCTAAAAATATCGCCACATTTGCCAGAAGTCACGTTTTTTGTGAGTGACTTTGAGGGGGCTTTCGTTTTCAATCAAAGTACACCATTGACTTGATAATTCACAGGGCATCAAAAAAGTCCGATATAAGTTATTGATTTAATCAAAATATATGGAACTGAGTTCTAAAATGAAAGTCAAAAAGAGTCATTGAAAATTGAGTTCTTTCTATATCGTCTATTGATGACAAAAAAATTCAAATAATCAAAAGGTTAGTTTCAACTTGAACGGGGCCCTGATTCCCCCCCCAATCCGTTATAATGAGGTTTTTTTCTATTCATCGCATCAATCGTCACTCAACTATTTTTTAAACAAAGCCAATAAACAATTAATGATTTACTCGAACTCGACGGAATAAAAATGGGTAATAAGTGAATTCGGGGTTTGATATTGAACTCAATGTCGCCCGTTTACCCACCCTACGAGACATCCACGCGCAAGCCCTTTTTTGTATTTAATCCAAATTAAAACTTTTTTGTATTTAATCCAAATTAAAAATGCTATATCATTCTTTATAGCTACCCCATACCGATTTCTATTTCCCCTTTATCATTGTGTTGGCAATGTAAAATAAAATAAGCAACCTTCACCTTCTGTCGTTTCAAGTCCAACATGCCCACCCAGTTTTTCTACAACATGTTGCACTATAGATAAACCCAAACCATGTCCTTCTGCATGGCCAGTGTGTAAACGAGTAAATGGTGTAAATAATTTGCTTTTATCTTCTTTTGTAATGCCTAAGCCATTATCGCGTATCCAAAAACGTATTTTATGCTTCTCCACAGGCTCTGCACCGAGTTCTAAGCAAGGCGGGTTTCCACCATATTTAAGGCCATTGCTAATATAATTACTCCAAACTTCTTCAATCCAAGGCGCATAACCCAAAGCTACTGGCCAATTTTCGGGTAAATGAATATCAGCTTGATATTCTTTAATCATATAGGATAGACGTTGCATCACCTGAGTAATGATATCGGACATATTAAGTGGTTGGGTTGCAACGTTACTTTGTTTACTGACCCCGGCTAGCAATAACAAAGCATCAATGATACTGACCATTTTGTGTCCTGCTTGTTCAACCATAACTAAAGTCTCTATCATTTCTTGATCCGGTGGCTGTTCAGGAGAACATTCTCCTACCAACATTTCCGTATAACCAATTATCGCATTCAAAGGGTTTTTGAGATCATGCGCCACCGTGTGAGCAAAAGCATCTAGCTCCATGTTACGCTTTTCCAGTTCCAAAGTACGCACTTCTAATTGTTTCTTTAGATTTGCAAAATGCAGTTGAGAAGTCACACGGGCTAAAACTTCTTCATGTTGAATAGGTTTTGTGATGTAATCTGCTGCCCCCATCTGAAAACCTTTGACTTTATCAACCGTATCAGCTAATGCCGTCATAAAAATAACCGGAATTTCTTTAGTTTCTTCCCCAGATTTCAGAATTTTGCACGTTTCAAATCCATCTATCCCTGGCATCATCACATCCAATAAAATTAAATCAGGTTGTGCATATTTCGCTTTTTGAATAGCTCGTTTACCATCCCCCGCTACCAACACTTTAAAACCGTGCTCAGTCAAAAAATCGAACAAAACACTTACGTTAGCAGCTATATCATCAACAATTAAAAGCGTACCTTGATGGGACTTTCTAATGCTCATTTCAAAACGATCCTCGTGTCAGTTTCACGCAAAAGTTTTTGCGCGCAAAAACTTTATTTCACGCTTAAGTTTCGCTCCGCGAAACTTAAGCGTGAAATCGTGAAAATCAGTTCTTTGCGGCAAGTTTTTGCGCGCAAAAACGCAATGAAGAGACATGACAAGAAGCCGATAAAGCGTTCTATCATATCACCACTACCCCTCACTACCCCCTAGGGTGTTGACTGAGAGCTTTTTTTGATGTGTTTATTTAGCTACGCTGAACTTCAGTTTTATGTCGAATATAGCGTTTCCCGATTGAATAAAGTACACTTGTCTCAAGTATGTATGCAAAGGGCGCATTCCAAAAAAAGGCTCATTATCAATTGGGCCTTCGCAAAATAAATTTTGCACTCCAAATAGGCCGAAAGCAAAATAAATTTTGCACTCCAATTGCAAACAAGCAAAATAAATTTTGCACTCCAAATAGGCCGAAAGCAAAATAAATTTTGCACTCCAATTGCAAACAAGCAAAATAAATTTTGCACGGAAAGTGCAAACAAGCAAAATAAATTTGGAACTAAAATTTGTACTTCATTCAATCGGGAAACGCTATACAACTGGTTTTCTTGCGATAAAAAAGCTTAGCTTCGCTAAAAATACTCCTCAAAAGAAGCGCCTAATCAACAGCCTACACTACCCCCCCATTAAATGATTTTCCAACAGTTGGATCGTGAATTGTTCTATTTCATCAAACCTTGGCTTGCTAGGCAGATCAGATTTTTCAACAGCCACGTCTGTTTCAGCTTCCAATTGTTCTGCATAATCAAGGACTTCCTTAATTGTCCAAAGGCCCAGTTTGATATCCAATATAGTCTGTTTATAAGCCAATGGAAAGACAATCTCACCCGTGCTGACTAACTCTTTGCCTTCCAATAAGAGCCGAATCAGATTAGACGCAAATTTAGTATCAAAACCATATTTAGTAATCAGCGTTTTTCGATTACCCACCTTGCTAAGTCGTTCTTCAATCATGCTAACCGCTTTTTTAACAAAAATGCCTTTTTGTAAATTCAAATCGCCGATAACACAATAATCTTGATTGAATTTCATAAAGGGCAAATATTTCTCCTTCAGTTCAATTAAAAGCGTTTTCTGATCGGCATACGCTTTCAAATAGTTAAACGCATTCTCCAACTCATGAAACTTATCTGTACGAATCACCATTTTATGCTTTTGAGAAAAAGCGTACCCTTTAAACTTTTTCACCAATCCTTGATGTGGAAACCGATGCTTTTGCGCTAACAATGCCCGCCCTGCATCGTTGATATAAACAATATTAGGCGCATTGACAAACAATTGCTCAATAAGATTAGGGTTATTTTCCAAGGCTAATTTGACAAACTTCCTCAACTCATACAATTTACGATCAACCGCATTTTGAGTATTCTTGCCCGCCTCATCTTTGTCCATAATAGACAAATTCACTTCTTCAACCCGTTGAAAACCAAAGACTAACGCTTTAGTAGGTAAAAATATCCCAGAGTAATCAATATCTGATGTAGGCGTATTTGTGCCATACAAATGGGAACCCACCTTGATTTCAAGGATTTTGTTATCGTTTGCAATTTGGGTTAAATTCATTAGTATTCTCTACATATCAAGATTTGTGAGGTTAATAACCACAAAGATCATAGCCATATCAGTTTTCAAATCCTCAAGCTAAAACACACGGTTTCACACGACATTTGATTGTTATCAAATAGATTTGTCCCTAAATCAGCTCACTCGTTGAAATACAATATTAAAAATCAATGACTTAACTAAAAAAAAAGTGCTAATATAAATTGAATTGTCTATCAATATTAGACTTATACTTTGTGGTATTGTAAGTGATACTCTATGAACGCTATTCAATGTTCAAGTTTTTGTTTGCCCAAAATTTGAACTGAAAATGTTGAAGACTAACGCTTTTAAAAACGGATAGGGCTAGGATTTGTGATGTCAATGACTGTTTTGAAAGCAATTGTATATAATAACTAAATCACAAGGATTGTATATCATAAAAAATGAGAACAAACTGATTATATCTCATAAGGGATTATATCGTAGTCATGTTTCGATTAAGTTTGTTATATAATAATCTTTATTCAATACCTTCGCCAATTTATAACCGTTTATAAGTGCCTGTTTTATATTGTAATAAATTAAAGCTAATTTAATCAAAGACTTGATACCGTGTATTTTATATTTTCATTAAAAATCAATTAGTTGTTAATTAAAATACGGTGGGCAAAATCCATAAGCTATTTTTAATGAAACTAGTTAAAACAAGTACTTAGCAAATATAAGAATAAACTAAACAAGTAAACCACAAAAATTGGCGAAGGTATTGTTATTGTTAGGTTTTAAATCCTTTTTTCAAAGTAGCGACACACTTTTTACCTATTTTTTTTATCATGCGGAAATCAGCATCATCAGCGCCATCAGTGTTCTATTCGATATTTCAAAAAATGTATTGTTGTTTAGCTACGATCAATCCCTCTGTACAACAAAAAATTTGTAAGTGATTGATTTATTAATAAAGCTTATTTCTAACGCCGTCAATAAATAACAATGATTTACAGCTTATCAATTTTTTGGTACTGTACAGATACAATCCTTTCTATATATAAATAAGTTGAAAATAGCGGGAAAACAGAAATGTGCCCGAGTCTAAGCGTTTTGGGCTAATCTCCACAAAGCCATGCTGGTATTAAAAATCAAAGGATTATCAAAAAGTTATTGATTTAGCAAATCTTTATGATATCCATTATTTCATTTAAGAAGTTTTTGCGCGCAAAAACTTCTTCAGTGAAATTCATTTTTCATTTTTTTTCAAAGTGCCCTATAAAATAATAATAAAATACCAATTAACAATTCCCAAACCTTTATATTTAATTAAATTTTTTAACCTCAAAAAGCGTAAAGGATCACTATGATAGAAATACGCATACACGGACGCGGTGGTCAAGGTAATGTCGTCGCCGCTTATTTACTCGCAATGGCCGCCTTTGAAGAACAGCGTTACGGCCAAGCTTTCCCCAATTTTGGTGCAGAGCGGCGTGGCGCACCTGTTATGGCCTTCGTCCGCATCGCGGATCGTCCCATTCAGCGGCGCAATCAAGTACGTCACCCCGCTTTTTTGATTATTCAAGATCAAGCCTTATTACAGGTGCCAGGTGTCACAGATGGACTCAAGCCCGGAGGCAAAATTTTAGTCAATTCTAGCCTTGACTCAGCCGAACTCAGTAAACAATTGGGTCAACAGGTTATTGCGCTACAAGCAACAGCACTCGCCAAAAAGATTTTAGGTCGGCCCGTGCCCAATACGGCCTTACTCGCCGCTTTTTTTACCTTGACTGAAATGCTATCACAAGACTCTCTGGCGGCCGTACTTCAAAAGCGTTTTAAGGGCGATATTTTGGACAAAAATTTACAGCTCATTCAAGAAGGGGCTCAACAAGTACCTGCCGGTTTATGGAAAGAAAAGGAGGAAGAATCAAATGCTGCAAGCGCTTGAAGGTTCACAAGCTGTCGCACAAGCTGTCGCCTTATGCCGTCCCCAAGTTATCGCGGCTTATCCCATCACACCGCAAACCCATATTGTCGAAAATATTTCCAAATTGGTTGCCGATGGCAAATTGCGCTGTGAGTTTATCAGTGTTGAAAGTGAATTTTCAGCAGCCTCAGTCGTCTTGGGAGCCGCCCTAGCCGGATCGCGTGCTTATACCGCCACCGCCTCGCAAGGCATTCTGCTCATGGCAGAAGTCTTATTCAACATTGCCGGAATGCGCGTACCCATCGTCATGACTTGTGCGAATCGTGCCGTATCCAGTCCCCTGTCGATTTGGAATGATCAACAAGACTCAATGGCAGTACGCGATGCGGGTTGGATTCAACTCTACTGTGCCGATAATCAGGAAGCAGTCGATACGACAATTCAAGCTTATCGCATTGCCGAGCGTACAGAATTACCCGTCATGGTGTGCATGGATGGTTTTACCCTGACGCATACACTGGAAGGCATTGATATACCTAATCAAAAACAGGTCGATGCCTATTTACCGGCATACCAATTTTCCCGCACCTTAGATCCACGCAACCCGATAAGCCTGGGTACCCTAGTCGGGCCAGACTTTTATAGCGAAGCGCGACATTCTCATCATCAAGCCATACTGAATGCTCAGGCAGAAATTGTCTCAGCGGATCAAGATTGGTTAGCGATAAGTGGTCGCAAAACAGGCGGTTTATTATCAGTAGAAGGGCCAGAGCAAGCTAAAACAGCCATTCTAGCAATTGGTTCAGTATTAGGGACATTGCGAGATGCCTTAAGAGAATTGCCACCCGGAGAACCCGTCAAACTGATCAAATTGCGCTCATTTAGGCCCTTTCCCACAGAAACCTTGAAAGCCGCTTGTAAAGATTTAGACAACGTCATTGTTTTAGAACGTGCCTTATCACCCGGCAGTGGTGGCATTATCGGTTTAGAAGTCTTAGCAGCCTTATCCGAATTACCCACACCACCTCGCGTCCATAATTTTGCAGCCGGGCTAGGTGGGCGTGATATTCCGCTAGAAATTCTGCCAAAATTGCTCTCCGTCTTGACAGAACCTAACGAAGGGCGCTTTAAAATCATTGATGTCGATTTGGAAAAATTACCAGTAGAAGATAGATAAAGCCTATCCAAAAAATAAATTATCCCAGTCGGCTTTGTAGGGGGCCGGTAACGGTTTTTTGTTGCCCACCAAATGTAGGGTGGGTAACGTGTTTTTGTTGCCCACCATTCGCTCCAATTGTAGGGGGCCGATAACGTGTTTTTGTTGCCCACCATTCGATCCAATTGTAGGGGGCCGATAACGTGTTTTTGTTGCCCACCATTCGCTCCAATTGTAGGGGGCCGGTAATGGTTTTTTGTTGCCGGCCCCAATCAAATGTAGGGGGCCGATAACGTGTTTTTGTTGCCGGCCCCAATCAAATGTAGGGGGCCGATAACGTGTTTTTGTTGCCTGCCCCAATCAAATGTAGGGCTCCCTACGTGTTTTTGTTGCCCATCAATCAAATGTAGGGGGCCGATAACGTGTTTTTGTTGCCCACCAATCAAATGTAGGGGGCCGGTAACGGTTTTTTGTTGCCCACCAATCAAATTAAATGTAGGGTGGGTAACGTGTTTTTGTTGCCCACCAATCAAATGTAGGGGGCCGGTAACGTGTTTTTGTTGCCCACCATTCGCTCCAATTGTAGGGGGCCGGTAACGGTTTTTTGTTGCCCACCAATCAAATGTAGGGGGCCGGTAACGGTTTTTTGTTGCCCACCATTCCCCTTATAATCAACAAACCTCAACAAACCTCAAAACGACTCAAATCATGACAGAAACAGCCATTCCTGTATCAAAACTCCGTAAAAAACAACCTCGCTTTCGCGGGCTAGAATCAGGGCATCGCGCCTGCTTAGGCTGTGCAGAAGCCTTAGCGGCCCGCTTAGTCACAGAAGCGGCCGGCCCAGATGTCATGGTCGCCAATGCCACCGGTT
>Ga0233403_10000256_pt1 | contig 25025 bp, 14 predicted proteins | sample Na_oxic_1_MG_FD_179866 | JGI IMG/M metagenome (GOLD analysis project Ga0233403, IMG submission 179866) | Seawater microbial communities from Saanich Inlet, British Columbia, Canada - Na_oxic_1_MG | ecosystem: Environmental > Aquatic > Marine > Inlet | place: Canada: British Columbia | collected...
CCTGAAAACGCAGGGCGAGTTGCGAAACGATTACATGCAATACCCAGTGTGATAGGAAAATTAGCCAGCGATATTCAGCCAAGCATTTTGATCTTGAGTCATTTTATGAAACGCAGTTTGAAGAATCTCAACCACAATCTGTCTTTGGTTAAAAAACAATATGCCGGGCAAGTGATTTTAGCAACAGATTTACAATGTATTCCCTTGAATTAAAAAAATACCAATGATATCCAAATCAAGGGGTCAGAGTAGTTGATTTTGACTTATAATTAGTTTACAGAATCAACTATTCTGACCCCTTGATTGGGAGATGATGAATAATGTATAAATATGAAGTAATTATTTATTGGAGTGATGAAGATCAACTGTTTATTGCTGAAGTGCCTGAATTGCCCGGATGTATGGCACACGGTAATATACCGGAAGAAGCACTCGCTCAGGTCAAAGAAGCTATTCAGTTATGGCTTGAAACAGCCAAAGAATTTGGTTCTCCTATACCACAACCAAAAGGACGACGTTTAATGTTGGCATAATTTGAATGAAAAGCAACTACAAGGATTGCTTATAACAAGGGATTAAAGTCAAAGTCAAAAGCAAACGACAAGGATTGCTTATAATCAAGGGGTATAATCAAGGGATTAGAGTAATTGATTTAGATTTAGATTTATAATTAGTTTACAGAATCAACTGCTCTGACCCCTTTTCTATTTCAACTTTCAATTTTTTGAGACGAAGGCGAAGGTATCGTAAATCTGACCAGTCTGAAAAACTGCTCAGTTTTTTTCGGAGAAAAAATATTATCCAGCAAATACTTCTTGCACCGTTTGGGCAGTTAAGATTTTTTTAGCATAGGCTAACAACGCTTTGGTATCCAAAGATTGGATTATGTGCCGATGTTTTTCATCTAAAGTACCAAATTTCTTTTCCAATAAGTTGACTAATAAACGGGCTTCTCCTTTCATCCGTCCTTCTTTGTCCCATTGTTGTTTTTGATAGTTGACTAAGGTCATTAATTGCTCAATAGTTTTCAACCCTTTTAAAGTGCCAGTCAGGCTAGTATTGGTTAACATGGCCCCCATTGGACTGGTATTATCAATGCAAGCCAAATAACAGATATTGCCCGTTTCACCGGTATCAACCTCAACCGAGTTACTTCTCCCAGAATCATCGCTAATGGTTAATCTGACATCACTGTCTTTAAAACGTGCTGTTTTGCCAGCTTGCACCATATTATAATCCCAACAAAACAGCCAAATTGCGTTCATATTGGCTAAATTATTGATCACCAAAACTTCTTCGTTGTATCCGCCGCTATCGCCAACCCCTTCATCTTTATTCAAGCAGATATATGGGAAAACATCCAAACAACCTAATTGCCCAAAATAGATTAAACCGCGCTGTCCTTCTTTAGATTCGTAAGCAGCCGCCAAGTCAAAATCCGCTGCCGTTGTCCATTGCATCGAAACCGTTAATTGCTTAACGTCAATAACATCGTCTTGCCCTTTGTATTTGAGTTGCATAGATAACCTCTTTTTATGTCTAAACCTGACCGGTTTTGAAAACCTGTCAGGTTTAACCCATTAATAATTATTAATTACATTGCACATTGCAAGCTATCATTGATAAATTCTTTAACCGCTTCAGTCATCTTCTTAAAATCAGCATCACCTATTTTTTCCAGTTCGTAAGTAATGCCTGATTCAATTTGTTCTTGTTTCAGGCTGAGCAGACAGAAAGTCTCCAATACACTGGCACCGTCTCGAATTTCTATGACCTTATCCTTGGCTTCATCAGCAACCTGTTTTAAGAACTTAGCTTTAACGACATCATCCTTGTTAAAAAAGGGCAGAATGTCTTCACTTTCCAGAGCGGGGACATTTTGTGCCTCATGGGAAATTGACGCGACTTGGCACACAAAGGAGAGTGCTGGATATTCAGTGCTATCAAGGCGACATTTCTCTTCCAGCACATTGACATTTTGAGGAACCACTTTTTGGAAAGCCGCAAAAGTATCTCTCAGTGTGTCTCGTGTCTTGACGATGTTATCAAAATCAGCATTATCGGGAAAAGTCGTTAGGTCCTTTTCCAAATAGGCACGCGAAATTTGACCGCCTCCCTGTTGAGATACAAATTGTGAAGGCACAAACAACAACGAAACCGACAATTTGCCGTCTACGTTGTTCAAATCATTCAATGCCTGTTCTATTTCAGACTCGTTGATCAACTGGCGCAATTCTGTCACCGTTTTTTCAGGGGTTGAGTTTTTCCAACCAATAACCTCAAGGCGAGTCAAAAACTGTTCATAGTCGTTAGGACTTGGAACAGTTACCCAAGGTTGTTTAAGAGATTCTAACCATTCTGTTTTAGCAAAAAATACCACAGCTAATGCAATCACCACCACAATACCGAAAACAAAAATCCATCCCATTGAAGAGGATTTTTTCGGCTTAGATGGACTACTCTTGTGAGTTGGTGGCGTTTGCTTTGTTGTGTCTTCTGGAATTTTTAACGGCATAATGTTTCCTTTTGGTTAGTTGAAAGTTGATTAACGAAATTAATGTAACTCTCAATGAGTTGATATACTTGATGTTCTGAGTTTAAACACAGATTAAGATTATCAATAGTGATACACATTTCTCTAGCAGCAGTTTGTTTTTCATCTTCTAATTTTTTTAAGAATTCTTCTGTATTAGAATATTCTTTGATATTTTTTAGAACATTGCATACAGAAGAAATGTCTTTAGAAAAAGAACTTTTTGTGCATAAATCATCACAATGATTTATGGGCTTGTCAGCGATGTCTTTCTGTAATTTTTCAAATTTTTCCTGAAAAGGATCAGGATTATCATGCATAATCACGTTTTGCTGCTCAGGAGTCCCAGGGTTTCCAGTTTCATCGGTTAATTCTTCAGCAGGTGGAATATTTTGTTTTTCAAACAATCCAAATGTATAAACCCAAATACCGATTACCAATACCACCAAAATTCCAACCACTCCACCGACAAATTTTAACTTGCTGGCATATTTTTTCGGCAGTGAACTCTTTTTTTCTGGATTAGAGAATTTAGGCAAACCACTAAACTCTTTTGTCCAGTCGCTTAATTCTGGACGGCGTAGCAGTAATTCTTTACCGTCCTTATTCCAATCAATGGTTTCAGTCACAAGGGTTGCAACGTCAGCCAACCGTTGTTGAAGTTGTTCAATAATTTGCTGACGTTCAATATCAGAGAGTTGTTTAACATCAACTCCTACTAATACCAATATTTCTTTACCCGTGCGTCCTGAAACAGATTGCGCCGTTTCGGAACTCACCGCCATATAATTGTCACCTTGCGAATTGCGGCGCGCTGCCGCAATGATTTTGGTAACCTCACTTTCAGAGAGACTGCCATCCTTGGCCGCAATAAAGCGATGATTCCACTTACCGGCGCGTGGTGTTTCTATAACCAATTGTAATTCATTCATCTCTGAATCTTCAATATCTCCTGTCATTGATCGTGAGTGAAGCTCCTCGTTGTCGGGATAAAAATATTGATCATTTGAGAGTTTCTATTCCCAAAGTGAGTACACCTGATGGCATATCGACTACTAATCATATTGTGCCACACGCCCCCGTCTCATTAATTTTAAACAGTACGGGTATCGCATCCGGATGTTTTTGACGCAACATTTGGGTAGCCACGTCTTCATCTTTATCAATAAAGTATTCTTCACGGTTGGCATCAATAGCCATAAACCAATGGTAATGAGTCTGAATTAATTTGGGTTTAATTCGTTCAAAAATTATCTTACAGTGCTGATAAATGGCTTCGTTTTCAGCTTTACTCTGGGCTATCTGTTCTGGTGACCATTGAATTTCCGGAAATACTCTTCCCCGGCGAACTTTACGAGTCGTTGTTTCTTGATGCATTTTTTGTTCGCCTTGAGAAAAACCTGCCAGGTTTTAAAAACCTGGCAGGTTTTGGGCTATCATCTAACACCATGCCATGCCGGTAAGGGCGGTGCTTGTGGATAACCTAATAGTTTAAGGTACGCTGTACCGGTAACACCATCAGAGTTTTTAAGTGTCAAACGGTAACCCTTACCTAACTCGAAAACTGACTTCTCCACCGCTCCTTGACCATTATCATCATCACTCCAAAAATCTTTCTCCACAACACTTACTTTAATTGTTCCTTGTTCAGAAGGTTTAGCTGAGAAATACGCGCTTGTGCCAATAACACCTGTTGGGTTCAGTCTATCTGAAATGATGTCGCTTTGATGGATGATTCGGTTTCCCTTAAAATAGACAGTGACAACATTGTCATTGGCTTCTTGTACCTTATCAGTCCAAACAATTTGTGTCAATTGCAGCCGGAGTTTTAACGTAGCCGTTGGATCGAGCTTATTCAAATAGTTTTGGTAAGCTTCAACCTCTTTTTTCATCGTTTGCAAAGGTGCTGATTGCAGATAAGTATGAATATGGTCTATATCCAGATACCCTCTAACTGCTTCATACAACATTTCATCGTCTATTTTGTCAATGTTAGATAACCACTCTTTGACTTGGTTTTTACCGTCGTCAGTTTTTAGGTTGGCTGGAAATTTAGCATACTGCGCTAATAATTCTCTGGCCGGTTGTAAGCGTTTATCTTTAATCGCTTGTTTACTTCGTTTTTCTAATTCTTGAACCACAACCGTTTTGAAACTGTCTTTCAAGGCGTTTAAACGCGCATCGGCTGGACGCTTTGCAAGTGATTGTGCGGCGGCCAAAAAATTGCCACGACGCATATTACTGTCGTAGCTTCTCTGAAAATTTCCCCATTCTTGTTGACTAGCAATTTGGACCAATTTATCGGATAGTTGTTGTTCTAATGCTACCCGTTTTTGACGCATTGCATCCGTTTCTGCTTGTGGATGTTTTGGCAAACTGCGCAGTTCTTCTAACAACTTATTGAGTTTTTCAGTATCTTGGCTATTTTCTTGTACCCGTCCAGCAATATGACGGAAAGCATCTTCGTTTTCCTGTTGTTGTTTCTTAAGTTCAGCACGTAGCCGAATATCTTGGGCCTCCGGTGCATGAGAACCATAGGGATAATATTTCAGGTATTCCAATGCGAGTTCACTCGCAACCATTAAATTTTCTTTTAGGGCATTTTCAACGGGCTCCCATAAAAATTTTTCGCGGTGGGTTTGCAATTCAGTCAAGATAGTTTGTGCTTGGTCTTGATTTAAAACAACCTTCTGCAAAACAATATGACGAAACCCAGGTGCCGTAATATACTTGGTCAGCCATTGCTCGGCTTTTTCAAGTTGTTGATGCGTCGCATGTGGATTATCAACAGCTACCTTATGCTTACGATAATTCATTGTATCCATTGTTGTTTCTGCACCCAACCACAACACTGGAATGGCAACAATGATAGCCGCCCATCGATAAATTTCTACTCTCCGGCACCGCCCTAAGGTTTGTTGGATTTGTTTGGCGGGCTCTGAATTAGCAGGAAAACGGTTTAAAAGTTCCAAGCCAATTTGTCGGCATTGTTTCAAATTTTTTGTGGCATGATTCTGATAATGTTGCACATCAATGGCATCACGCCGTTCTGCTATCCAAATAAAAGCATCTTCCAAACCAAAGGTTTTCAGCGGATTTATCTGTTTAGCGCGTTCAACAATATCCCCATTAGCAAGTCGGACAAATTCATGCGCACCTAAGGCACTGACTGGAAACGGTTTAAAGTTGCCTTCCGTGATGGAGGAATTTAAGACATCATGAAGTCCTTTATGCGGTGGCTGATGTGTGGCATTCAGAAAACTTTCCAGCTTATGTTGTTCATTAACGGGATTATTATACTCGATGGCACTATAGCGATCCCATTTATTGACCACTAAGGCTACCGGGATATCCAAAGCGGCACCGTCCTGTTTTTCACCACGTAACAAACTGAAAGCTTGCCTGAGTTGGTACAAATCCATATGGGTTTGCCCATCCCGACTTTTTTGCGCACTTTCTACATGCCCTAATTGATCCAGATAGGGGGCTTCTGCAAGGACCAAAATGCCATCCATTTCTGCAAATCTGGTTCGCAGATTTTTAGCCAGTTCACTGCTACTGATGGCTGGATTAATTAATTCGCCAGAATAGTCCACTAACTCAATACAAAAGGTTTGATGATTGGCATTGGTGAAATCATATTGAAAAATAAACTGTTCTTCACCGGTGGGATTTGGCTCTGGGACATCTTGTTGAGATAATTTCTCAATGGCCTTTTCCATCCATTCTTTACTATATTCCAAGTTTTGTGCCTCGGCTTTATTTTTGGAAGCTGAGACATCTATTGGTTGCCAAGTGCAACTGTACCCCAATGGATGCGGATAACGTGGCATCGCTAACGCTGCCAACATACAGGTTTTCCCGGAAGCGGAAAGCCCATATAAAGCAAGACGATAGACTTTTTTATTGTCTGGTTTTTTCTCCATATTTTTTCCTTTTTACCGAATACAAATACATTAGTGCCGTGCTGTCATATTACTAGCGTTCATTAACCACCATGCGGAGTTGTTTTTTTGCCAAATTTTAAATTTAAATGGTTGTTGACCATTTATTGATGTAGCCCATTTAAATGGTTGTTTACCATTCATGAGTGTTGTAATCGTTTTAGCACCATCAAAATTGTCTGCTAATCCGCAAGCCTCTCTTGCTACCATACCTACCACACCCGTCGTATCGATAGCAGTGGCGGTTACTCTAAAAAATAGACACGCTGCCGAAGAAAGTTGCTTGTAATTGACATTAATCAACACTTTGGCATCTTTACGCATGAATAATCTCGCATCCCATCTGTTATTGATGCGCTTTAAGGTTTTGCGGTTAACATTCATTTTCTTAAAGAAAAATTGTAACGCTGGGGTAATTTCGACTGTCGCATGTTCAGGTATTTTCCCATTCGTCTTTCCAAAAACCAGTTGCATTTTTTGAATGAATTGTTTTTTAGCTGAGGACATTAAAACATTGTCCGATATTTTTTGGGTTATTTTTTTGGTGATTGGATTTTGTTGAAAAACATTTTTCGCTTGTTGTTTCAACAATTTTTTGGCCCCTTTTTTAGCCCCCAATTTGACACTTGAAGTAACAAGTGCTCCCGTACCCAATGTTGCAGCCATAATAACAATATCTGCCATATCAAGTGTGGCCCAAAATGCTTCACCGCCAGACACTTCACGCCCTTGTATGGTTTTTTTAAGGGTATGAGTAAGACTACTCCCATCATTGACTAATTCAAAGTGCAAATCGGCATCACTCGCCTTATCCCAATCTTCCAATTGAGTGGGATAATTTGGACCTTGAGCAATGAGTGTATTAAAAGCCTTTTGGTTGATTTCCTCTGGCAATTGACGTTGCATTAATTTTACAAATAGGGGGGTATGGCCAAAATGCAATAATGGTATGAGGGTATTCGCATCCTCGTCTAAAATCGCATCAATAATAAAGGGATGCAACGGGGTAGGATAAACGTCTTTGCCAAATAGCACCTCTGCTGGCGTTAAATTATTGATTTGCTCTAAAGATAAAAACCATATCCATTGTTCTAAGAGTCTTTCACCTTGTGGCAACGCTAACAAATCCCACAAATGTGGATCACTTAAATAGAGTTCAACCGGCTGTTGGGTTTTATTCGACACGCGGTTCAGTTTGGGCCATAAATCATTCCGAAAGGTATAGCGAAAGGGTGGATCATCAATCATTTTGCCGCGAATAATCGTCCCTTGCTCAAATAATAAATTAATCAAGGTGCTTAATTTTTCATCGGATTGACTGAGGGCATGATCCAAAACTTCAGCCAACCAATGATCGTATTCTTGGGCACCGGGATTATCGCGTGGGAAAATGAACAAGGCTTGACTACCAATCAATCCTCGCATGATAAGACGACACATTAGTGATCGATGAATGGACAAAGCATTAGCAAGCGCGGTGGCATCTTCGGGGGCCGCGTGTTGGGCAAAAAGCCCCATCATAATATCATAACATTGGTCCCATTCAAGAGATTGGGCCATCTTGTCTGGATCATCAGCACCGGCTAAAAGGGCGGCTGTTTCAGGATGTTCTTCAAATAAAGGCATTAAATGGGGATAATTGCCTAAATCTTTGAGTAAATAGGCTTGTTTGTCTAAATCTTGGGGATGTTCGGTTTGTAAAATTTCAAACCATTCCTGATTAAGCGTAACAACCGTGTGTGCTGCCTTGGACTCCCAACCGGCTTTAATTAACCCATTTGATAATTTATCATTCAAACTTAAAGAATTAGAATTGACTAAACGCTCATTTGGAGAATTGTCCAATTGCGAGTGATTAAATAATGGCAGCGTTGTCTGGGGAGATGTCATATTATCGTCACTTCCAAACAAATCGGTTTCGCTCGCAACGAAAAAACCAATGGCAATTACTACTCCTATTAAAATAAGTATTTGTTTTGGCATAATAATAAATTAGGCAATCGTTAGTAAATTAAATAAGTATAGGATAAGAAAAACGAAAATCAAGGGGTCAGAGTAGTTGATTTTGACTTATAATTAGTTTACAGAATCAATTACTCTGACCCCTTGATTTGCCTTCACATTATAATGCTATTGGAAAAAATTGGCCACCAGGTCACACAAAAAAATCAACTTATTTTTTAAATTAACCGCGCTATTAAATTATAAATTCAATATAAATCATATAATTGTAATTTTTTGTTCGCCTGCAAAATCAAGGGGTCAGAGTAGTTGATTTTGACTTAATCTAATCAAGGGGTCAGAGTGGGGGCTACGCAAGTCGAAGATTTTCTTAAGGACGAAGGTGAGTCATTTGTTGATAAACCGGTTATTTATAAATTGCAAACTGGTTTAAGTAGCTCAGATGTTATCGAATCAATATTTGGCCAATTCAAAACATTCATTAATGAATTTGCTGATATAGGTAAGTTAGTTTTAACTATTCCAGCATTTTTGGGAGATATTACTCCACAGAATATTAAACAAGCTCTTGAGTCGGTCCGTCAACAAGATGTTAATGATTGGATTGGTGAATCCGTAGGCATGTCTGATTTGTCAAAAAGGAGAAAAGCTTTTGCTAAAACGGAATAAAATAAGGGTGAAAAGTACTCCGAAAACCGGGGCAGATTTAACAGCCTAACTCTGACCCCCTTGATTATGGGAAAAATATGTATTGAATGCCGTTTTGTTGATGGCTTGATCTCGCTACGCTAAGAACGAAGTTGCGCTTCGCTCTACCTGCCTCCTACGCTCGCTGTCGTTATGAAAGACTTTATAGTTATAGATACTGAAGGTAAAGATGAATTAAGTGAAATTGCGGTCGTCGATAGTCAGGGCAAAGTCATCTATGAAGCCTTTGTTAAAGACGAATTAAATGCAGAAGGACCAAAAATCAACGCTAAAAGCCTCAAAGACATTATTGGGGATTTTTTAAACCGAGCTAGTTCTAAGTTAATTATTTGTCATTATGCAGATCACGATATCAAGGTATTGAAAAATAGTTTTAAAAAAGTTAGTAGTACATGGCCAAATTTAGAATTTGGTTGCACTTTTGAACTTTCAAAAACACATTTGAAGGGTGTAAAAAGTTATTCATTAGAATATTTGAGTCAATCTCTTAATTTAAAAGTTGACGGTAAATTTTTTAATCAAAATTTTGCACATAGTGCTAAATATGATGCTTTGTTTACTTATCAACTTTATCTCAAATTGATACCGCCTCAACAAACCATGTTGCCCAATAAACCTAATCCTTATGGGACCAGTCGGGTTGATACCCCTTTTCAAGATCATGTCGATTTAAAAACGATCTTTCAAGATGAATTTCAAGTTTTGAAATCTATTCTTGCAGAAATAAAGCATGATCCAAACTATCAAAGTAAGGGATCTGTCGTCGTCGGTGAAGCGGGTAGCGGCAAAACCCATTTGATGATGAGACTGGCAAAAGAGTTACTAAAAAGTAATCGCCTACTCTTTATCAGACAACCGAATAATCCTGATGCGGTTTTATATCATATTTACAGCAGAATCTTGGAATCATTTGTGGAAATGATTCCATCAAGCCAGTATTCTCAATTAGAATATTTACTCGCCCACAGTTTTTCTAAAATAACCATTAAATTTCTCAATAAAAAAGAGCATCTTACAAAAAATCAAGCAAAAATTTTAGACACTCTCTCTCAAGAACCACTGAATATCTACAACCTGTTTAGTAAAAACTCGGACCGAAAAAGAAAAAATTGGCAATGGATTGAAAAATCAACCCTAGAATGGTGGAACCATACTTATGGATTTGGAGGTCATTCCCCCGCCATCATTAAAGGACTGATCAAGTTTTGTAGTTATTCCGATGTCCATAAACGGGATTTGGTCAGAAAGTGGTTAGCTGGCAATCAGTTAGAACAAAGTGAATTAGAGCAAGTCAAGTTGGAAAATTGGGCGGAAGAAATCAGTCAGGAAGAGTTTTCGTTAGAAGCGATAAGTGTCTTTAGTAAGCTGTCAATTGTCGATGAACCATTAATTATTATTTTTGATCAATTGGAAGGGTTAAAAGACCACGAACAATTACTCCTCAAGTTTGGCGAGGCGGTGAAAGAAATATTTACTCACGCACCTAATTGTTTGATCATAATTAATTTATTTCCAGATAGATGGCAACATTTTAAATCATTCTTTAATGATGCCATTGTGGATAGGGTTTCTCAATATGAAGTCGTTTTAAACAAACCGACTGATGAGCAGTTGAAATTGATTTTGGCGTTAAAGGCACAAGAGAATGATATTGAGCTAAAATCACTTTTTACTCAAGAAGAGTTAAAGGTGATTTTAAATCATAATTCAATCCGGGGTGTTTTAAATTGGGCTTCCCATTACTACAAATACAAAGTCGAGGGCATTCCATTACCCAAAAACATAAGAAGTTTTGAAGAAGATGTCAGGTTAGAACTCCAAAAACTGAGAGAAGATGTTGCGTGGTTGAAACAAACAATCATTGGTATTGAACCTAAGATTGCCCAAACCACAAGCTATTACCAAACCAGCGAACCTGAAAATGTACCGTCTCATCAGAATTTGCCAGAAAGGGTACCACCATCTCATCAGGATTTAAATGACAATGAAAATCGCGTCAAAGTCTATATCGAAGAACAGAAGGTGCTACTGGAAAATGCCTATCATAAAAAAGTCATTATCAGTGGTTCTGACGATATTGGCAAAGTCATCATGGTTTCCGATGTCTTTAAAACATTTAAAAACATAGAAATGGCCCACTTGAAATTGGGCAAAAGAAAGATTCCTGAACATCTGCTGATTAAAACGCAAAAACAATCTTTTGTGGTTGGTTTTTTACATCAAGGCGGCTCAACCTTTACTTCCCGGATAAAGAACTTTAACGAATTAGTCATTAATTACAAAGATATACGCTTTATACTATTTAGAGATGTCAGAGAATCCAAAATTACTGGCAAAGTGGGGCTTGAAGAAATAGAAAAACTCAATAATGCCCCAAATGGCAAATTTATTGAGATGGAGCAAGAAAATCGCCTCTCCTTTGAACTGATTTATAAATTGATTGTTGATATTCAAAACCGTGACTTTGAAATCGACTTACAAAAAGCCCTGACTATTTTGGAATCTTTAATGAGCGATTATTGGCTTATCAAGATTTTTAGGGATTAATTGGGAACGTCTACGCGAGGCAAAGCAAGCGTAGGGTCAATGCCACCTTCGTTAAGGATTTTAATTGGGGTTTTCGCGTGGGATTACCCCTACAAATCATGATCTTATGTAGGGGCAATCCTTTATGGTAGCCCTTAACGAAGGTGGCATTGAAGCGTAGGGTGGGTAGAGCGAAAGCGAAACCCTGAAAAAGTGTGTTTCGTACCTCTGCCCACCCTACTACAATTATAGCGTTTTTGCGTTTAACGCGTTACAGCGTTATAGCATTTTTTTATTTAATGATGAATAACTTAAACTAATTAATTATACTTTATTTAATCGGGAATTGCTATAAAAACCAATTCGATATTCATCCGGTAAATCCTTTAATGAGTTATCAGTTATCAGTTTCCCATCATCCAGATCAAGCAAAGTTTATTATTGCGTTTGAACTCCAAGAACTGTGATAAAATTTAAAACTTAATTTTGTTTGGAATCAAATGTAGTACAATCTCCCCGTTGTTTTATCTCAATTGAAGTTCCACTTTTATTAGGAATTACCTGGAAACCAGAAAGAAATTTATCTATGCTAAAAAAATACCTGTCAATCTCAATCGCTTTATTATTAAGCGTCACTCTCCTATCGGTATCGGCAGAAACCGTCGAAAAAGAGGGATTATTTGCCAAACTTCATACCAATAAAGGCATTATCACAGCCCAATTGTTTTATCAACAAGCACCACTTACCGTAATGAATTTTGTTGGTTTAGCAGAAGGCACCATTGCTTGGATAAACCCAACCACTGGTGAACAAGCCACTAAACCGTTATATAAAAATCTCACTTTCCACCATGCCCGAGAATTTATGGTACAAACCGGCGATCCCACCGGCACCGGCACTGGCGGGCCCGGTTTTGTCTTTGCGGATGAATTTCACCCCAAATTGCAGCATAACAAATCCGGCATGTTATCAATGGCTAATCGGGGCCCAAATACCAATGGGAGTCAATTTTTTATCACCCTCAAACCCACTGAATGGCTAGATAACCATCACACTATTTTTGGCGAAGTGGTCGAAGGCATGGACATTGTGGCGAAAATTGTGCGCGGAGATCAATTAAAACATATTGACATCCTCCGCCTGGGTACTGATGCTAAAGCGTTTGATGCAAAAAAAGCGCATGGCTTAGCTCACCACAATCAACAAACATTGAGCGAAGTCATGAAAAAAATCTTGCCTACAGATTTAGGGCCTTTAGACTCAGCCAAAGTGCCAGGGCCAGATCAACCGGTGATTTCCCCTGGAGATTTTGACTTTATTGTCATTGGTCATACCGGCATGCAATTTCATCCCCCTGGCAAAATTTTTTACTATGATCATCCATCAGCATTAGCCTTTGCCAAACAACTGGTACGTCACGCCCGTTCTAAAAATGTTGACTTTGAACCATTGAGAAAAAAATACTCAGACATGGATAGAGACACACATACTCGTAATGTCACTGAAAAAGGTATGCCGGCACCGATGAAAAGTATATTTCACCTAAAACCAGGGCAAATCAGCGATCCAATGGATTTACCTATAGGTGTTTATATTTTTTATCGGCTTTCACCAGAGTCTTAAATCCAAAGCTAAAGCTTTGCTTGGAGTTCAAAGCTTTAGCTTTGGTTTGGCGTCCAAAATTGATTTATAACGAAGCTCGACATGACCTGAACGCTCATTTTTTTGATGTTTTGGGAAATCGCTATGTTCTTTCCAGAATCCATTTTCACGATTTTCAAGTTCATTAAGTATAGATTATTCATTCACCATTCATCATTCACCATTCATCATTACAAATACCACTTATCATTTATTTTCAACCAATTATCAATCCTGCCAACTTTTCTCAAAAAATCGACTATACTTAATAATAACAATCCCCAAATCAAAACATTAAACCCTAAACCCTTAGTTGATAGAGCAAAATATGAGCCATCAATGAATTAACGGGGATTTTTCCAACCAAATAGCCGCTTTGACCCAAAATCGGCTGTCCAAAAAATTTACGGCGTGGCGGTAGGCTATCGCGTTCTCAGAAAAGAAAAATGAATTACTCTATATTCTTTTCTGTAAACGAACGCTCTCATTGTCCACGCTCATCTTAGGAATGAGAATTCAAAATTCCACGACACTAAACCTGACAGGTTTTAAAAACCTGTCAGGTTTGCTATTCATCATTCCTTCACAAACAAATCAACATTCCAACAACAATAGGGGAGTTCCCCACTTTGAAACAGAGAATTATGGGAATTTATACATCATCAATTCCCCATTCACAAAACCGGAGGATGCTGTTTTTCGTACAGCATAAAACGAAATGACTGATAAACTTTTCATAAACAAGAGAATGCTATCTAAACAAAGCTTAGGATTAATACCTAGCTTTTTCTTAACCTTTATTTTAAGTTTCTTAAATATTATAGGAACTCATGCTGAAGTACCCACTTTAGCAAGTGGACAGCCTAAATGCCTTAGTAGTACTTCTTTTAGAGCGCAGGCAAAATTGGAAGATCAAACGCCTAATCAGACCGGAACCGGTTATTATATAGTAGTTGCTGAAGGTAGTCCTGCTCCCCAGACTGAAGAAGAAGTCACCCAAGGTACTGTCAATGGTGGAGACAGTACACCTGTGATTGCTTCAGGCAATTTTGAAGCAAAAGAAGCGAATACTTCAAGAATCGATCTAACTTTAACAGCAGGTACAGCTTACGATGTGTATTTTGTCATTGGAAGTAATGATTATGCTACTAACGCCAACAACCCAACAGAGCTCACCGATATAAACGCCGTTACTTCTTGCAGTGCTAATGGTACTGACGAAACCCCTCCAGATTTCGTCACCGGTTATCCCACAACTGAAAATATCATTGACACGAGTTTTGATCTTGTCGTGCAATTAGATGAAAAGGGTACAGTGTACTATATCGTTCAACCAAGTAGCGATGCTGCACCAGCAGATGCTAGTGCGGTTAAAAATAATGGCACTGCTATTTCCGTAAATAATCCCCATACTGATATAATCACAACAATATCAGGTTTGACTGCTGAAACGACTTACAATATTTATCTGGTTGCAGAAGATAACCAAAGCACACCTAACTTACAAACAAACTATACGGCTGTGTCGAATGTAACTACCTTAGCAACTGATAACACCGCTCCAGAATTTGTCGCTAGTTATCCTAAAACTGAAAATGTCAGCGATCAGGGTTTTGATATAACAGTGCAACTTAATGAAACCGGTACAGTCTATTATGTCATAGTCACTGATAACGCAGGTGATCCTGATAAAGACCAAATTAAAGATGCCGGCACAACACCGGTAACTGGTCAAGTAACTTATGGTAGTCAAATCGTAGATACAGAAAATACTGACACAACTATATCAGTTAGTGGCTTAACTTTTAGTACACCTTATGACATTTATGTCGTTGCTGAAGATGATAGAAACAATCTTCAAGATACCCCGACTTCACTAGAAGAAACAACTGCGGACGATGCGACTCCTCCCACATTTGAGAACAGCACGCCTACCATTGATAACATAACTGATCAAGGCTTTGATCTCACCATCCAATTGAATGAAATTGGTACTGCCTATTATGTTGTTGTAACTGATGGCGCAACTCCGCCAACAGCGAGCGAGGTTAAAACGGGTACTGGTAATGGTGGAAGTAGTGCGGCAACAAGTGGAACTATTACCATAGACACCGCTAGCACGGATAAAATAAAAACGATCAATGGACTCAATAGTAGTACGGCTTATGATGTTTACATCGTAGCCGAGGATGATGGGCCCTCAGATGATGGCACTAATCCTAATTTACAAACTGCGGTAGAACAACGTGATATAACAACAACGACTGACCTAACCGCACCAACCTTTCAAAATGGTACGCCGACTGTGAGCAATATTACCACCTCGGATTTCACTTTAGCCGTGCAATTGGATGAACTGGGTAAAGCGTATTATGTGGTATTGCTTGCTTCTAATACGAATATTCCAGATAAAGATCAAGTCAAAGCAGGTAATGATGGGACTGGTACAAATACCGAGGTTAAAGCCAGTGGTAGTTTTGATATAACTTCAGTGGGTACGGATATAAGCAACAATATCAGTGGATTGACTGAAAATACAGCTTATACAGTTTATGTGGCGATTGAAGATGATGAAGCAACACCCAATGAACAAACAACAATAGGTCAAGTAAATATTACCACAAGTATCATTACCTACACCCTTACCATCAACACATCCGGCGACGGCGATGGCACATTCAGCAGTGATGGTACTTATGATGATGGTACTGTAGTCACTTTATCCGCAAGTGCAAATACGGGCTCAAGCTTTGCCGGTTGGAGTGGGGATGCAGATTGTAGTGATGGTAGTGTGACTATAGATGCTGACAAAACTTGCACAGCAACCTTTAACCAAACCTATACCCTCACGATAAACCCCACCGGCAGTGGCAGTATTACTGTCAATAATGCTGATACTTCTACTGAAGCGACTCAAATCACTTATAACGAAGGTACTGCAGTCTCTTTATCTGCAAATGCCGATACAGATTCAACCTTTAGCGGATGGAGCGATGATTGTTCCTCTAGTGGCACCACGCAAAATACTTCTATTACGATGGATGCTGACAAAACTTGTACAGCGACCTTTAACCAGGTTCAAACCACTACCACTTACACCCTGACCATCAACCCCGCCGGCAGCGGCAGTGGTACATTCAGTGGTAATGGTACTTATAACGAAGGTACACCAGTAACTTTATCAGCCGCCAGTGCCAATTCAGGTTCAAGCTTTGCCGGTTGGAGTGGTGACGCGGATTGTAGCGACGGTAGCGTGACGATGGATGCTAACAAAACTTGCACGGTAACCTTTAATCAAACACAAACCACGCAACCAACGCCGAAACCAAAACCACCAACACCCTCACAACCGCCAGAACCTAAATTGGTAACATTAGTGGTTGAATTAACCGGTGCGGGCAATGGTGAGATTACCGTCACACCAGAACCGACCGAAGAACCAACCTGTGAAGAAAACGAATGTGCTTATCTTTATGAAACGAAGTTTGGCACCGAAGTGACTATTACGGTAACACCAGATGATAACTCCACCTTTAATAACTGGTCCGGCAGTAGCGAATGCAGAACCTTTGGAGAAGGTACCGAAGAAAGCGGTAATACCAAAGTTTATATGACCGGGGGACGGCGTTGTGTCGCTAACCTGCCAATGAAACCGCAACAATTGGCCTTGATAACAGAAGGCAGTGGAACCGTTACCACCTCACCAGAAGGAAAAGAAACTACTTGTGATTTAGGTCAATGTTGGATATTTGACGGCAATAAAACCGTGACACTCACAGCGACCCCGGCCCCTGGCTTTGAATTAACCGAATGGACTGGCGATGAAGATTGCACTGATGGGCGAGTCACCATGAATGACGAAAAAACGTGTACAGCAACCTTCGCCATTGAAACAACGCAACCAACGGATGGCACACAGCAGACCGATGGAGATGGAACCCAAACAACGGATGACAATCAATCGACTGATGGCACCCAAACAACAGATGACAATCAAACGACGGATGGTTCTCAAACCACTGATGATAATCAAACGACGGATGGTTCTCAAACCACAGATGATAATCAATCGACTGATGGCAGCCAAACCACAGATGACACTCAATCGACTGATGGCAGCCAAACCACAGATGACACTCAATCGACGGATGGCACCCAAACCACAGATGATAATCAAACGACGGATGGCAAGCAAACCACAGATGATGCACAAACTCAAGCACCGGTCATTACTTATACTTTAACCATTGAAAAACAAGGAGATGGCAGTGGTATTGTGACTAGCACCCCGACCGGTATTAATTGTGGTGGTGAGCCTGATACTTGCTCAACAAGTTATACAGAGGGTTCCACAGTCACGTTGGAAACTCTAGCAAGGGCCGGTTCATTGTTTAGTGCTTGGAATGAAGAATGTAACAATGGTCAAATTGTCATGGATGCGGATAAAACCTGTACTGTGACCTTTCAATCCGTTGGTAAATTGCAATTTTCTTCTGCACCAACCCTTGAAATTGATGAAGAAGGTGGAGAAGCTACCTTCACGGTCAGTCGGATTGAAGGCATCCAAGGACAAATTTCTGTCGATTACAGCACGCAAGACGAAACCGCAACTGCTAGTCAAGATTATCAAACCACCAGCGGTACATTAACTTGGGCAGCCGGTGATAATGAAGAAAAATCATTCACAGTTTCCATTTTGCCAGACAAATTAAAAGAAGACCATGAAACAATTATCGTCACATTATCAAATCCAGGTGGGGGCGCAATCCTTGGTACACCCCATCAAAGCACGTTGACCATTACCGATGTGCCCTGGGTAAGCAGTCTACAATTTTCCATGCCAAGTTACGCTGTCAACGAGGGTGATAGCCATGTAACTTTGTTAGTCACGCGGGCGGGGAGTGGCAGATGGCCATTGTCAGTCGATTATACAGCCGGACAGGGAACGGCAACTGCCAACCAAGACTACACGCCCGTTAGTGGCACCTTAAATTGGGCCAATAATGAGAGAACGCACAAAACGATTGACATAGATATCGCCCACGACAACCTGGAAGAGGCCAATGAAACGTTCCTTGTCGTTTTGTCTAAAATTACCGGTGAAGCACAATTTGGGCCAAATACCCAAGCTACTGTTAATATTATCAATACACCAGCAGCCGGTAGTTTAGAATTTTCAACTTCAGAATATGGGGTTAATGAATATCTGGAGCAAATCACCATTGAAGTGAATCGTATTGGTGGTAATGCCGGTGCTGTGTCTGTGAATTATGCTACTAGCGATGGAACAGCAACAGCAAACGAAGACTATCAAACGGCCCAAGACCAATTAACCTGGGGCCCCGGCGATATGGCCCCAAAAAGTTTTATCGTTCCTATTATCCTCGATAATCTTGAAGAGCCGAAAGAAACGCTAACCCTGACACTTTCAAAACCCACTGGCGGTGCCAGCTTAGGCGCGAAACCAGAGGCAACGCTCACCATTATTGATTTAAGCGATGACAGTGTGCCATCAGACCTTCAAGAAGAATTGTTTCCGGGCGTATTGCAATTCACCGAAACCAGTTATGATATTAACGAGCGTGGTGGTAGCGTTACCCTCACTGTCAGTCGCACCGTCGGTAGTCAAGGGCCAATAACTGTCAACTATACCACCGAAGATGATACCGCCCTCGCTGGCGAAGAGTATCAGAACAGCCAAGGCGAATTAACTTGGGAAGCTGGCGAAATGGGCGAAAAACGTTTTAGCATCGGTCTGTTTGACGATACCATTCAGGAAAACGACAAACGCTTTAAAGTGTTCTTGTCTAATCCAACCGGTGGTGCTGCACTTAAAAATAATGAACAAAATGTCGTGGTCAATATCCAAGATAATGATGCTACCACCTTGCAAATCAGCACCGAAGAAACTTATCTGGTTACTGAAAGCAAAGGCGAAGTGATAATGACAGTCACACGCAACGGTAATGGTTTAGGCGAAGTGTTGGTAGATTATGAAACCGTTGATGGCACGGCAAAAGCCGATGAAGACTATATTGTAACAACCGGTATACTCAAATGGTTCAGTGGCGACAACTATGCACAAACCGTCGCCATTCCCATTATTTTTGATAGAACCGTAGAAGCCAATGAAACGTTGCAATTCCGTTTATCCAATGTCACGAATGGCACCTTGGGTACACCCAACCAAGTTACCATCACAATTACCGAAAGTGATTTGGACAATTGTGATATCGACTCCAATATTGCGACGGGTTTAATTGACTGCTATCTCATTCTTGAACCCAATGCCCCTCCCTTGCAAAATGTCAAAATAACGCCGCAAGGCACTGTAGTAGGAGGCACACTCGGCGGTTCGATTCAAAACGCCGGCTGGTTACAAGATGTGACCCTATTGCCACAAACCGAGATTTATGGTGGCACTATTGCCGGTCATATCACCAGTCGTGATCCAGCAAAACCAGGTATTTTGAGATATGTCCAGATTACCGCCGGTGCTACCCTAGAAAATGTCGTGATTGGTGCTGATACGATCATTGACAACGCAGATAGCTTAGGTGAAGGCGTGCGTTTTGAAAACAATAGTCTTGTCAGTCTATTGCCACCTGACTTTGATTTAGGTCAATTGTTAGGTCGAAAGGCCCTAGCAATCTTAGGTCAATATGCCGTCAACCTATCGGATGATGTGCTATACAATGCCTCCATCAATGGCATTTTAGGGGCCATCAACGGTTTACCTGATATCAAAAGCTTAGGTGCGATACTTGAGCAAGATGAACAATCAGGATTACTGAGATTGGAAATTGGCGATCTGCGTTATGCCGTACTGCCGATGAAGGTAAGACAAATCTTAAAGAAACAAGTGAATAATGAAATACCATTAGGGGTTTACATTGATGTCGATCACACCGTTCGCTTCATTACCCACACCGGGCGAGAAGTCATCACGCTTCCCGTCGTGCAAGCACCGAATGCTTTAAATCAAGCATTAGGCGAATTGGGCTTGAATAAAGCCATCATGTTAGATAACGGCAACATCCAAGTGCCAACCCCAGATGGCGGACTTTATTTCATGGCGCGTGCCAGTTTATACGCCATGCGTGTCTCAATTGAAACGCCCTTAGGCATTGGTTTTTCATCCGCTTCTGCCGGAACACCTTTAGCCTATCTGGTATTTGAAGATGAAGATGGCAGTCGTCATCAACAATTTTTTTATCCCGCAGCGGCTGATCCAGACGTGTTATATACATTAGTTGGGAATAATCCCGAACCCACATTACACTATGATGGGCAAGTTGTCGTACAAACGAATACCAACCGATATGAAGGATTATTGGATTATGCGGTGACAAAAGGACAACAAAGAGATGCTGGTACGCAACTCCTTGATATTGAAGATGTCAATAGCGATGGTTGTGATGACAGTCGTATTGATTACCCCAATGGCGATAGTCAAATTATTTACTGTTTGCCATGAATTGATTCCAAAATAAATTTTGGACTCCATTTCTCGTTCCACGCTGGCGCGTGCCAGGTAGCCGGCTTGATAATGTTTACTTTGCACCGATATAAATTGCGCTTTTGTCATTTCGATCTGTGAAATCTGGTTTTCTGAGATTTCACAGCGAAGCTCGAAATGACAAGCGTTTTCAATTTTAAAGAAATGGTGTGCGTAACATGAGTGAATAAATCTTAATGAAACGACTCTATTTAGATGTTTGTACTTATTGTCGTCCCTTTGATAATCAAAATGCTTTACGGATTCGTTTAGAAACTGATGCTTTTTACTTGATTATGAAACATATTAAAGAAGGCAAGTATAAAGCGGTGCTTTCTCCGGTACATATATAAAGAAGTGAATGCAATACCCTCCTCTAAAAAATGCTTTGAAATACAAGCACTCCTAAATGGAAATGATAAAGCCATTTATGATATTGATAAAGCACGTCAACGGGCTGACGAATTGCATACCCTAAAATTTGGCATTGCTGACGCAGCGCATTTGGCTTATGCTGAACAAATCGCTGACATATTCATCACTTGCGATGATAAACTGCTAAAAAAATGTAAAAAAACATCATTGTCTATTATGACCATTAATCCTATTGAATTTGTACTTTTGGAGGGTTTGCAATGAAAGAAAGCATTTTGATGACTGAAGAACAACTCATTACTCAAGCAGTGAATGCATTAATTGATAAACTCGGCATCCTTGAAGCCACTCGTTTTTTAGCTTTAAAATCCGAAGGTAAATTGGATTCAGTCGAATGGCATCGACAATGGCAAGCACAATTAGATAAAGAAACATTTTTTGACGAAGTTTTCAAATAATTTTGTTTTTCTCGTTACACAACTTCGCAGTGGAATGAATACGTGACACTCCCGCGTCACTCCTTTAAGATTCCAAAGCTAAGTAGGTCGGGTTAGCTTTTATAGCAAAGCAAAAAAACGTAACCCGACAAAGGTCTATTTGACTTTGAAATGAGGAAAACGTTATCGCGCTACTGGGCCGCTAAGTATTTAGATTGTGAGCGATACGGTGCCCATCGCGCCTTGAACGATTGCCGAAACACGCTTTTGGTTTTAAAAGCTAAGTAGGTCGGGTTAGCTTTTTTTGCGCCGCAAAAAAACGTAACCCGACAAAGGTCTATTTGACTTTGAAATGTCGGGTTACGTTATCGCGCTACGCTTGATAAGCTAACCCGACCTACTTATGACTTCTCTAGTTAGCCCCATAGGTACTTCAATTGTTTGAGAAGACAAGGCTTTCTCAATACGTTTAAAATCAAACTTTACTTTCGTACTTTGAGCGTTAACATTCGTACTTTTAGTGCGATAATCTTCTTTGAAAACTAACATAATTCACCTCTCAGCTTCACTACTTACGAGTTACCGGCGAAAATTCTAAATATTCAGTAATTCTCTTATTATTCCACATATAAAACTCTACTTCTCTTTTAAAACCATTTAAGCAAAAAGGACACTCTTGATTGTGTTTAGAATTTCTTATTTCTGTTTCTACATCTATTTTTTCTAAATTCTGATAAATATATGAATATAAACCTTGCCACTGTATATAGTCAGATAATGTTGTCGCCTTTCCTTTTGGTTTTAGAAACTTGTATTCCTTAAACCCAAAGAAAAATATATTTTTCTCTTCCTCACTAAGCTGATTAAATGGTTTTGTGAAATCAAATAAGCCTTCTTTGGCAAATTTTGAAATAACGCTTTTAAGTTGTAATTTTAGAGGAAACTTCAAAAACTCTTTATCTAAGATAGATTTTGTTTCATCTTTAATGATAAGATTTTTATCATAAGCTTGTTTTACACCAACTCCACCACAGTAAATGCAGCTATTCAAGTACAGATTAAAAGTATGCTCATTAATTTTTGGAGTACCAATGATTTTATTTTGTATAGAAACTAATCTTGTAAATAGTTCATAGGTTTGATTCTGAGTCGTTACAGTAGCCCAACCATTACCAAAATTATAGGCTTTTTCTATATCGCCTATTGTTACTCTCTGTTCCCACTCATCTCGTTCAGAATATTTGACTTTGAATCCGAGTTTTTTAAGATGGTTTAGCTTATCTTTTTTTATACTATGAGGAACAATTTTATATTTAAATAATTCAGTGACAAAAGGATTAAATGAGATTTCGCATTTTCCTAAAGTACTGACAAAATTAAAAAGTTCTTTTTTGGTTTTGAAGTATTGATGTGTTGGATTATCAGTGACTACTTCATGGTTTGCAGCAAACTCTTTTTCAACTTCAAAATGTCTATCATTTAAATAAAAACGATTGCAATTTGGCACTTTACGGTTATTGTAATGTTTATCTTTTAAGCTTGATTGATAAACTTTGTTGCCTTCTATTTTCTCATATTCACCTTTAAATGCTTTTGCTGTTAAAGATGTTGCATGTTTTAGTAAATCTTCATATTGTCCTTCAAAAAGATTTTTACCACCCTCTTTACCACTTCCGATACCTAAGTCTATAATAAAATCACTATTTTTGATCATTTCAAGATTATGTTCTATGACAATTATAGAGTTATGAAATGACAATATCTCATCAAAAATAGCATAAATCTTGGCTGTATCTTTAGCACTTAATCCAGTTGTTGGTTCATCAAGAACAAATAGAAAATTTCCTTTTTGAATTTTATGATATGATGCAATTAATACTTCTGCCAGTTTTAGTCTTTGGGCTTCTCCACCACTTAATGTTGGTGTTGTTCTGCCTAGTGAAATGTGTGATAAACCTAACTTTTGCACTATTTCAAAAGCGAATTGCAATTTCTTATCATCGAATACATTAGATAATTCACTCACCGGATTATCCAAAATTTCTATAATATTGAAATCGTTATATCTAATGTCTAAAATCTCTGGTTTATATCTTTGCCCTAGACAAGTTGGACAAATAATATTTTCTATATCTCCTAATCCTTTACAAGTTTCACAAGCTCCACTATCTGAATTAAAGCTAAAATAGCCCTTATCAAATCCAAATTCTTTAGATATTTCAAGAGAGGCAAAAATGTCTCTTATTTTGTCAAAAATATTTAAATAGGTGGCTACAATTGACCGTGAATTTATACCTATTTGGGATTGAGTAAGCTCAACGATTGCTTCAATATACTCTATATTTTTAATCTCTTTGACAAGCGATTTATCAATACTCTTATCATCTATATATTGTTTAATATTTGGTACTAAAACCTGATGTATCAAAGATGATTTACCACTACCACTGACTCCACTTATAGAAACTAAGCAATTCAGAGGAATATTAAAATTTTCATTTTTAATATTATTTGAATTTACCCCAATCAATTCAATGGTATTTTTCAAATCAATATCTATTTGATTTCTTGAAAATGGGTTATTTTCAAATTCCTTTGTTTTACCTTCAAAAACAACTTTTCCACCTTCTTTACCGCTTCCATAGCCAAGTTCAATGATATAATCACTGTTTTGGATATAATCTTGATTATGTTCACTGATAACAACAGTATTGCCCTTATCTCTCAAATCTTTAATCAAGCCAATCATTTGATTATTATTATACGAATGAAGCCCAACTGATGGCTCGTCTAAAATATATAATAAGTTTTTATACTCACTGTTGAGTTCAAGCGCAAATTTAAGCCGTTGTAATTCGCCGCCACTTAAAGTATCAGTCGTTCTATCAAGCGTTAAATAGCCTAAGGTAGCTTGTTTTAAGGATTCTAAAATGCTTAATATTTTCTTATGATGCAAAGTTTTATCACTCAAAAATAGATATAACTCATCTACCGTTTTGAGTAACATCTCGCTGATATTTAAACCATGAAGTTTAACCGCATTTGCTTTATAGTTTAATCTTGTACCATGACATTCAGGACAAGGGATGGATTTGATAAATTTTCCAATTGAAGGCTTTCCTTGATGCTTAACGATTTTTGGACAGACAATATCCTTTATAACTTTTTGTTCCTCTATTGATAAGTCATAAAAAGTTTGAGTAGCCTCTATTTTTGCTTTTTTGAGCGATTTTTCAATCGTATCTCTGCAAATTGATACGTATTTGTAGCATCCATTTTTCGCATTGATCTCTAAATTCAAAAAATCTTCACTAAGACTTTTATCTTTCAAAATTAAACTCTCTAAATCTACATCTTCTATTATTCCATGACCATTACAGTTCTCACATTTTCCACTATA
>Ga0233403_10000257_pt1 | contig 25011 bp, 15 predicted proteins | sample Na_oxic_1_MG_FD_179866 | JGI IMG/M metagenome (GOLD analysis project Ga0233403, IMG submission 179866) | Seawater microbial communities from Saanich Inlet, British Columbia, Canada - Na_oxic_1_MG | ecosystem: Environmental > Aquatic > Marine > Inlet | place: Canada: British Columbia | collected...
CTGCCAGGTTTTGTTTTAACCTGGCAGGTCTGGTTTTAAAGTTGACTAAATTATTTGATGCACGTTCCTTAACTAAAGGGCAGATACCGGTTGAAATCCAAACATTCAGGTTGGGACGTGAGTTTTCTAAAAAATACTATTTTTGTTTGTTTTTACTTGCCCGTTTTTTGAAACGCAAAATAAATACCCTTTTTTCAAAAGATGGTATTTCTGCCCTTAAAATTCGTGGTCCTAGAGGCTACTTTTTTCTTTTACAATGTATAAAATAAGGACTAAGTTCTTTTTCGACTTTTATACTTTACGTTGTTTTTACTCGATGTTCTAGTTTTTGATGTGATTTGGCTTTGTGACGATCTATTTTTGAGCTTTAAAATATACAACTCATTGATTTTTAAAGTTATTTAGTTTTTAGGGCTAAAATTATATTTCTTTTTAAATCAACGACTTATAAAAAACTAGAACATCGAGTTTTAGTAGATACATAAATTTCAACTCTTAATTCGCATTCGTAATAATTGAGTTAATTTTTTTGCACGTTGTTCAGCAACATTAGCCCGTTGCTTAAATTCTTTTATTGCCCTGCTTGATTCCCCTGTATCACATAAGCGTTCACCACTCACCGTATCAACAAAAATCAAGCGGTGTCCCTGAGCAGTGATTTTAATATTTATTGTCGGTAATAATAAGTAACCCTCACTATCACTCGACTATCAAGTTTTTGATGTTATTTGGCTTTGCAAAGCTCTATTTTTGAGTGTTAAAATAGCCAACTCATTGATTTTTAAGGTTATTTAGTTTTTAGCTGTAAAATTATATTTCTTTTTAAATCAAGGACTTATAAAAAACTTGATAGTCGAGTATCAGCATGGACTTTTTGATAGAGTTGCCTTTTTTCCCGATGCCACAGGTGCAATTCAATTTGCTCACGTAAGGATCAGCAAAAAAATAACTTCCCCTAAACCATGCCCCCATTGTAACTTACATTGAAAATGAATACAATACATGAAAGCCAAAATATTTTACATGAATAAGAACCAAGAGTATTAAAATATGATAAAAATGCGAATTAAGGTTGAAAAATACTTTTAAAATCATATAGTTAAAATCGGTGATTTGGGCGATGCCTGGGGTGGTGAAAATGTTACCAATGTTCTCAAAAGTTGCTCCTATTTTTGTTCCCCTGCATTTTGTAAATGACTGATTTTCAAATCAAAAAAATGAGGGGGAACAAAAACGGGATCACATTCAGTAATTCTGTCTGTGACATTTTCACCAGCCCAGAATGTGGCACCTTTCTGAATGAATTCACAAACAAAGTTTGGGTACCAGAAAATGGTGGGCAATAAAAACACATTGCCCACCCTACACCTGTTATTCATAAGCAATCCTTTTCTAAAACTTCACGCACCCAATCCGGCACACATTCTTGGCATTGTTGTAATATCGTATAACCAGGTTCCACTTTAATCACCCGTTGAAAAAGATAATAACTGCGCCGAGTACGGGGTGCCTGTAAAGGCATTTTTTGAAAAAAGCCCTGATAGTTAGTGCAATCAATATTGACAGCGCCGATAGGTGCAATGGGTACTGCGCCTCCTAATGCCCAAATTTCATCTCGGAAAAAACTTTCCGCTTTTTCTAAATTTTTTAGTAAATTCAATAAGTTGCGTAAATCTGGTTCTGCCACCGGATCAACTAACACGCCTGCCTCTTGTTTAGCAAAATCCCAAACTTCTTTAGATAATGCTTGCCACGTTTTTGAATCAATCAGCTTGGCAATTTTAAATACCTCGATCACTTTTTCGAAATGATCACTCATCTGTTCAAAAAGGTGAAGTGTATCTAAATCATTAGACGCATCACTGCCACAGCGTTTTCCAACTTCATAAAAGCGATTAAGCGGAGAGTAAATACTAAAAAGGCTTTGCAATGCGGTTATTCGTTTTAAGAGCGGTTGCACCGGATAATCTTTTAATTGATAGGTGAGCAAACCATAAATACGCTTTAACTTATTTTTATGATCGGGTTTCCTAATATCAACATTTTCCAAATAGACAATATCTTGTTGGATTGATAATAATTTAGCGATACTGTCTTGAATATCATTTAATAATACCGGTTTAACCGGTTTATGGGTGATTTGAAAAGGCAATAAACCAAAATAGGTTTCTAAAGTGAGCCACCTTTCTTGTTCAAACTTTATTTCATCTTGTGCTGCCGAAAGTTCCGATTCAGTAAAACGATTTTTAAGACGCGCCTCGATCTGTGCGACATGCTGCTTACTGTCTTGAGTCAATTTATCCATCGGGTCGCTTGCCTTACTTATCAAAGGGGGTTGGATAGATTGAGTCGCATGATAAAACCATATAAAAAATAGGCTATTAGACCCATTTTGTACATTTTTAGCTAATTTTTCCAAGGGTTGACGCAATTCAACCGCCGCCTTTTTTTGACTCGGTGCTAAAACCAATTTTGCTAATCGCTCAATTGTTTCTCCTATCGTATCTCCCTTTAAAAAAGGAATTTCATTCATCCCTTTCAAATCTTTCCCTTTTGAAAAAGAAGTATTGGGAGAAATTTCCAGTTTCCTTTCAATATCCAACCACTCAATCCAAATACGTAATGGCTCAGACACTTGCTCCGAAGAAAGACGACTGGCTAAAGTTTCAAGTTTAAAGAGTTGCTCTTGATCATCGTTTTGCCAATGTTCCCGTATAGCCACATGCAAAAAATCAGATATTTCTTGAGGTGCTAAATACTGATTTATACCATGCCACCTTTCCCAAAGTATATGAGTCAACGCACCTGGATTATTTGCATAGGCTTGTTTTAGTTCCAATAAAATCGCTAACTGTTGTTCTTTTTCGTCAGCCCCCCCACTTTGTTTAAATCGTGCTAAAGATTGCCCTGCCGCTTGCCAACTTTTTGCGCCGATATATTCCTCGGTTTCCTTATACCATGCTCGGCGTATAAACTCATGATAATACTGACGAAAATAAGGCACGGGATCATACCAACATAAGCTTATCGCATGAGCCGCTTCAAAATAATCTAAAGCTGTCGCGTGTGTATCAGCTAACAAGGTTTCCGATAACTCAAACCACTCGTTTTGGCGTTGTTCCACTATCTGTTCAAGTTTAACTAAAAAAATGGGCGGTAATTCGCTTAAAGGCGGTAATGTTTGTAGCATTTTTTTCCAATTTATCCACCACCTATTGGCTTTTAACATATCTCTGAATTTTTCTGCTTTTGCCAATTGACTTAGTTGATACAACTTATGTTCATATTGAGCGAGTTTTAGGTAAGGTTTCACATTGATGTCATTAGCGTTTCCAACTGCTTGATATTGTTGACAAATATTTAAAAAATTCTCAAAATCCCAGTTTTGTAAAGCAACATCGAAGTTAAACCGTTGATTGCCCTGTGCGATTTCATCTTGCAGACGCAATGCCCGTTTATGTTCTGGATAATCATTTAATATCAGCGTCAATTGCTCTGTTGCCCATTGGAAATCTTCAAGGGTGGGATAGTCTGTCGCGGGATGAATACGTTGTGAAATATTATCCAATTGCACCCAAACTTTTTGGTAACGAGCCATGTCATTTTGAAAAGTCTGGGGAATGACAACTTGGTTTATTTTCAGTGCTGGAAAATCTGCCCCCATTTTCAGGGCGTGCCATATTTCTAAAAGTTGAGATATGGCATTGAGACGGGCAGTCAACACACTTTCGATAAAGGGCGGCAGTTTTACCCTATTTTCTTGAATCTGATTAAAAATGCGATCTAATGCCTCTACAGAAGTAGCCGATTGGATGGCGGCATCATTATCTTTTTGGTATGCAGCTATCACCTCATCAAACCAAGACGATTCTAACGGGATTTCTAAACAAGATGGCGTATTATATTGTTTCCAAAATTCACGAACTTCTTTTAAATTGCCACAATTTTTAGCTTGTTCAGTCAAAAAGGCAGTGATATAAAATTTTTCTAAGCAGGCTTGGATTTGCTGTTGTTTATCGGCGGGGATAGGAGATTGTTGAGATTTAAATTGTTGCAACGCCAATTGTTGTGCTACCAACTGTCGCACCTCTATCCAGGTTTCGGGCATTTTTTTATTAACACAGAGTGCTAACAACCTGTCTAATTCACGAATATCACGAGCGACTTCCTTGATTTTATCTTTAAGAATAGCAACATCATCATGTAAACTCGCTGCTGGAACCCCCAGTGTTTCAAATAAACGCCAAGCCTTATCAATTAACCCATTTTTCAGCGCTGCATCAATTTCATCTTTTTGTTGTTGATATTTTTTCTGAAATAACATTGATTGCCATTCTTTTAATACCGGAATCAGTGCCTTTTCAAAATCGGGGTGTTTATGCACCGCAGCTACCTGCGCCGTAATCCAATCATTTTCATGGGGTTGAACCGTTGCGATTTCATTTTTAATCCACTGTTTGAGTTCCGCGATAACTTTATTGCGGAAAAGCTTTCTGGCTAACTCAATCCTTCTTGATTTTATCTGTTCAAATAAATTGTTCAAAAAAGATTTAAGGGTTGGATGAGTTAAAGAATTAATATCTATCCATTGACTACGTAATTGGCGTGTTTTTTGATCTAATGGTTCAGAAAAGGAGTCAGGGGAATAACGAAGGAGTCTATCGTGTGCTTTTTCCGCAATGGGTGTACCATGCGCTTCTTTGATTATTTCTTGAAGCAAATCTTGGGCTTTTTTCCGTTGCTCGCGGCTACCACCTAAGAGTACCTCAGCTTGATTAAATTTATCTTGCCATTTTTGATTTGACATGTTTTTTTTTATGAATAGGGCTTGTGGAAATCTAATTTATGTAGAAATCCGATTTTTGGAAAAAATCGGATTTCTTGCTTTTTGTTAAGAAAATAGGATTTTCACCCATGGGATAATGTCTGGGGTAATGAACGCTCTACATCAGTTGTTAGCAAAAGGATGTCATGATTGCAAAGCCCAGTTCCTAATGCTGTTTCAAAACCATAAAAAGCGTTCAGTATTTCTTCTGTCACTTCCTGTTGAAACACCAAAGCCGGTTGAGCGGGTAGATAATACTCGTTATTTCTTACCGCTGCTTTTTCAAAATCTTCAACTGTGAAGATTTTGTTTCACCAATTCGATAAATTTTAACTCATTATCTGAGTTGCTCAAGATATAGTGAACTGAAATCAAATCTGTGAAAATGTTGTTCAGTATAGAAATTTTTTCAAAATCGGATTTCTTTATTTTTGAATTTTCACAGATTTCAAGTACGCTCAGTATATTCTACTTCAATTACACGGCACCTGCTGTCACAGGCAGGGAAACCGCTGAGGGGCGGCGTTGGCTTAATGAAATTGACAACGGCTTTGTGGAACGTATAGGAATGTCGGAAATCAATAATTCTCTCAATTCCTCTAAAATTTCAGGAGGTGGATTACCTGATAACCCGAACGCAACCATTCTTTCCGCCTCTCTATAATCCTTAAAGTCTAGGGCAAGACAAGCGGCACTTCTAAATAAAACTGAGCGAGTGGGTTCAATGTCATAATCATTTAATAACAACATTGCCGCTTGACGCTCATAAGTAAAAGCCTCTTTGGATAATTGCTTGGCTTGATCTAATTTACCTTTCCTTTGAGCAATAAAAGCCAATTCAGCAATATCCATCGCTTTTAAATGTAACTCATTAACATGTTTAGATTTTTTCATCTTTTCACCACGTATAACATGGGTGTGCTAAATTCTACCACCACAATATAAGCCGGTAATTTCAAATGATTACTTTGTTTAGTTTGTTCTATTTTTTCCCTTATTCGTTGGCGAATCTGGCTTTTATTTCCCTTCAATATACCAGAAATTTCTAATCTGGCTTTTTCTTGAAAGGGATATTCATCTTTTTTATCGCCTAGCCAATAATCAAATCCTGTTTTTTTTCGAGCACGCCTTATCACTTTGTACTCAGTCAATTTTTGAACAATCAACATAGCTAAACAACAGGCACCATCTTCTGTCGTATCGCTCATGTCATCCCATGAATCTCGCATTTGCTGAGTGACTTCATTCCAAAATAGTTGAAATTCTGATGATAAATCTCCTTCAACCTTAAAGACAATGCCCTGTGAATGATTTTGGTTATCAAGACATACTGATGCTGCTTGCGAGAAAAAATCACAAACTTCCCTGGTTAAATAAGTCTCCATCTTTTTAAGAGAATAGACATCAATACGTTCAATTTCCAATGATTTTTCCATAATGGTATCTCATTTTGGTGGGTGCAGATGAGCTTCTATCCACCCGACATAACTATACTGAACGCGGTTATAAATGAAACCGTAGTGCAAGAAAACGCGCAGACGTTATTCATTATTCCTTTAAAGGAGTGACGCTAGCGCATCACGACATGCGTTCCACGCCGGCGCGTGGAAACGAGAAAAACATCTTTACATCTCAAAATTATTTTACCACAACCTGAGGTCCCGGATAAATTAAATATCGCCCTTTTTCGGGAAAATAAAAACGTAACCGATATTCACCGGGTCCCACATTGATTTGCTGATCACTGATAGATAAAACCTCCGCAGCCAATACACCTTTATTTGGCAACCAAAAAGCATATTTCACAGGTGCCTTCCGTTGAGAAACAGGATTTGTCGCCAGATTGAGCAATTCTCCCTGTTTTAATTCAATATTAAGGGGTTGCTTCAGAAACGCTTGGATGGAAGCAAAATTTTGAGTTAACCAAACTTGATCCCCTTTGCCAACACCACCGACTCCCAAATGCGTAAACTTTTTTCGCAAAATATTTTCCCGATGCCCAGGGCTATTCATCCATCCATTCACCGCTCGCTGCGCCAATTCATCTACCTTAGAAAAATCCCACCCATTTTGGCTCCAGATATTTTCGCCGGTTGTACCAATCAAGCCACGATGCACAATAGCAATTCTATCTTGTGGCGTTCTACCTTCAGGATTGGCATGATCGAAAAATTGATGCTTAAACATATCTAAGCTATGCGTTCGCGCCGCTTTTTGGAGCAAGTCTTCGTGTTTTAAGGGCTTTAATCTTTTCTGACGGCGTTCCGCATTCGTCAATTCAAGCACTCGCTGTTCGACTTGACTCAGAAAAGTCGCCCCATCAGGTGGCTGTTGGTTCCAATCATTCGCTTTTGTGCTATACTGGATCATGATGTCCGCCGCTGTTACTGGGGTTGGAATACCCTTTGGCATGGGCGGTGCTATGAAAGCAGTATTCCCAATCCCACCCGTATCCGGTGGCATGATGATACCAATTGAACTAAATACTGGATTCAGCCAAAGTATCCCTGCTAAAATCACGCCTTCAAAGAAAGCTAACCATGTGATGGTTTTCATTGTGTTATTCTCCTCGTTGTGGTTTTTTTGATATTTTCTACGTATCCTATTAAAATTTGGTGGACTGTTGGTGGGCAAAACTTGCCTGCCCCCTACCTAAAAGTCCAAATTTTAGCGAGCGTAGGGTGGGTAGCTAAACCCACCGCAACCGTTCAATTGCTTCGGAACGAAGTTTCCTGAAAAATAATTCTTGTCTTCATTGAGATTTGGTGGGTTTTCTACCCACCCTACATAACTTTTTCATAAAACGGCAGACCTGACAGGTTTTGGAAACCTGTCAGGTCTAAAACTCAACCATTAGCAGTATCACTCAATGAGACGACGCTGCTAATTTATCTAATAACCAAGTGTCAATAGAGCGGTTACCCGTTAATTGAAGCTTTTCCTTTGTTAGCCTCTCAAGTGAGTGCTCAGCTTCTCTGATATTATCGTTTAATTCGTAACGTTCAATTAACCACCATTTATCAAAGAGTTCAAAGCAAATAGAACCTCCATTAAATAAAAATTGCGTTTCAGGTTCGTCTTTGAAATCTTCGTATAAGTAAGCAAGATAAATTAGCTTAACAGCAACAATATAATCATCATGACTCCACCCTGAGTGAGTTATTTCTTCATCAAGCCACGTTGTGACTTCAGTTAGAAATCTTCCAATTGTTTCATCAAGTGTTCTTGCCCTATCTACCAAGATGGCTTTTGGTTTGACAACATAAAATACAATTTTTTTCATGTTATTACACACTATAACGGTTGTTTATGAAAGTTCCACCCTATTTTTGAGTAAAACACGATCTAATTTTGGATTTAAAAAGGGCTCAATCACATTAAGAATCTTCTTAAAGTTTTTGCTATGACTTTCATACTTTCTCTGAACAGTGATTGTGTAGTAGTTAAGTATTTGCTCTCCCAAAAACCGCTTGTAGTTTTGAGATACATTAAATCGTGTAACGAGTCTTAACTCATATTCATAAGCACCTCGTTCAAAACCAGCTACAACATATTTTGAGAATAAACTTTTATTGCCTAATGTACCTGATTTCGCTAATCGTTGAAATTGGATAATATGGTGTTTTTCATGGAGTATATCTAGCACAGTTGTTCTTGTGGGATCAAAATCTATCATGTATTTTCCATCACCCAGGTTACCGATTAAACCCGCTTGTGCTTTTGTATTGCCATACCCTATTTTTTTATGACTATAATCAACAGCATTCAAGTCTACATTAAGAAGAACAAGCCTATCTGATAGATGTTTAAATCTTGAAGATTCTACAAATAATTTATCTAAAGTGGTATTTTCAGTGAAAGGGATAGTAGAATCAGACCACGTACTATCAAGTTTATTACCGCTTAAAACGGTTGTTTTTGTTTCCATTTTGGTTTTGGCTTATTTATACACCCCTATCAAGCAGTTTCTTTTATAAATTTTCCAAAAGAAATTGTGCCACTTCCTTTTCTTGGTGGAATGGAAAAGGGTCAGGCTCGATCCTCTGGTAAGCGAGCGTAAGGTGGGTAGCTAAAGCCACCGCAACCGTTCAATTGCTTCGGAACGAAGTTTCCTGAAAAATGATTCTCGTCTTCATTGAGATTTGGTGGGTTTTCTACCCACCCTACGCTCCAGTGCCATTAAGTTAAGGGCAGACACACAGGTCTGCCCTTACAAGACCCCACGTATTATGTGGCTGTAGGGGCGAACCTATGTGTTCGCCCTCCCTTAACTTAATGGCATTGACCCTACGCTCGCTGATTTTAATTTTACCCTTTCTTTGGTGATAATGTGAAAGGTTCAACCTTGTGCAAGGTTAAACCTTCATCCGGCATATCTCACCCAATTCTATTGCCACGCAGATGGATTATAACCGATAACAACCATATCACATTTTGCAAATTTATCACTTATTCCATAGGTTTCTACATCGACAATAAACTTATTATTATTCAATTTATTCTTCAATTCTTTCTTTAATTCTTCCTTTAATTCTTCCTTTTTTTGTTCAACGCGATCTTTAACTGCACTGAGTTTTGTTAACAAAGGATCAGGTCGATATTTTTTTTCACAGCCCTTTGGTATGGCTGCTAGTAATGTCGGTTCGGAAAACTGAATATTTAACTCAGGTAATCCAACAAAAACGGCACGCAACATATCCGTTATAATCCGTAAGTGTGTTTCTAACTCCTTTAAACCATCATGATTGGGATAGTAAGTCTGTAATAGGGCAGCCGCACGGAAAACCTTATGTAACCAAGGGGTTGTTAAGCCCTTGTAAAGTTGAGTATCAGTGTTAAACTGTTTCTGTCTCACCTTTTCCAAATAATCCGTTATGATCTTGTCTATATAAAGTGCCTCTAAGCACGCTTTTAATTCAGCATCGCCTTGATGTCGGATATTCGTCACCGCTATTTGGCAAGCGATAATCTCCCCAAGGAGATTATATTTAAACCAAGTGCGTATATCTCGTTGTTCGGTAATTTTTTTCTGCCATTGGGAAAGTTGCTCAATGGTTTTTTGCACCGGTTGAGGCAGGTAAAAATGCTCAAACAACAAACTTTCATAAATTCTTTCCCGTTGCCCTACCTCTTGATAAATCGTTACCAATTGAGTGGCTTTGTCATAAACAGAATCTGCCTCTGGTAACTTAAAGGCGGTAAAAGTCTTATTAACTGTATCAAAGAGTTTAACCAAGCGCGTGGGAATCCAATCTTTTTCACCAGAAAATGTCATCCATGCCTTATCCATGTCGGCTAATTTTACTTGGTTATCCCAATGATTTCTCATTAATGCTTTGAACTGATTATCAACCGATTTTTCATGTAATTGGAGTTTCTCGAACCCTTCCATTTTAACTAACTCAAGGAATTGAGCAAATCGACTGACAGATTCATAGATAGTGCCTTCTTCACCAGAAAAGCCTTCCCAAGACCGATAAAGGTTGTTGAGTTCATCTTGGTTCCTGTTATGGGTTCTCATTAATTCTTTGAACCGTTCATCAACAACGACACCTTTTTGTGGTTGAAATGCCTCATATGTTCCAATTAAGTTGAGAAATTCTTCAAAGCGAGTGACGGTCGTAACCAATTTGGTTTCACCCGAAAATTTTTGCCAAGTTTGATATATCCTGTTTAGCTCGTTTTGATTAGCCTCATTGGTAGCGGTTTTTTCAACGCCCTTGAGTAAAGGTTCCACTTTTCCAGATGAACTCAATTTGGTAAGTTCTTCTTGTACTTCAACTAAAACTTGTTGAAGGTTATTTTCAGAACTCAATATTTGCCCTGTCATTTTTTCAATTAGTGGTGCAAATTGAGTGGATAGTTGTTCTGTTTCAGATTCAGAATATTTTTTGTATCAGGAGACACCTTACCCTTTATATTAAGCTTATCAAAAACGAATAGGGCAACCACCACCAACACCAGCAACAAAATGATAACAACCAACCAAAATATTTGTGGTGAAACAACCATTAAATTTGGAATCAAAATACTTATCTGATTGTCTTGGACGGTTTGTAATTCTTTAACAGGTGTTTGGGATTGCTCAAGGTGTGCATTTAGCAGCCCTATTTCCCTATCCTTGGCATTGAGTGTCGTTTTTGTTGATTCGAGTTGATTATTCGCGTGGAAATACACCGGTAATGAAACATATACCGCCCTAGCAAATTGATATAATTCGCCTTGATTCTGCTTGTCAGTAAAAATTTTTCTAGCACCAGGAGATAATTCATAATGTAAGATATTCTGGTTGACTTCAAACTTTTCTTCCAGTTTGGCAAGAATATCTGGCTCCCCTATTTTTAATTCAGGGGCAGTGATGATAGTTCTAATCACAAGAACGGGATCACTTTTAATATCATAACGACTCCTTAACCACTCCTGAATCTGTTTTCCAATTTCTTCCTTCTTATACGTTTTGAAACTGGAACCGACTAATATTTTCCCATCATCAGTATTATCTCTGTTGGTTAAAATCAACTGGTTATTCTTGTATGTACCATACATACAAAAATAACGTTGTTTAGCACCCGTTGTTGAATCCAAAATCAAACAACGTGCTACTTTATTGCCAGGCGTTTCCAAAACTTCAGCAAAAGAGAGGCTCTCGTCAACAGCCTGTGCAGTGCCCCATAAAATAGCGAGGCTCATTAAGATAATGTTTTTCAATAAGAGTTGCTTCATCATAATTTACCCATTCCAAAACGTTAGTGCAACTATAAACCCGTCGAAACAAACCCTTGCAGCGGACGTGGTTGTAAATCCTGTCCAGCAAGATGAATTTTATTGCCGAGCTCTTTATCATTAAACTTGATGTTCAAATTTTTTAAAAACAGGTTAACTACAAGGATTGTATATAAGAAAGGATTTAAACCCTGATAATTGTCTCTCAAAAAGAATTTAAACCGGCTCGACCCCAATCTAATCCCTTATTATATACAATCCTTGTAGTTAACCGCTTTTCAAGATTAAAAACTTGAACATTGAGTTAAATCCAACCAAAACAGAAAACGGCTTAATATCATGTAGTTCCAGCACGTCAATGCTACGATAGTTAGCGATTTTTAGATAGCGTATTGTATCCTTCATAATTCATTTACATAGGAACGAAACATGCATCCAATTTTATTTCCACGCATCAGGATTATAGCCTATCACAACCATCTTACTTGGGCTATTTTTATCACTTATCTCATAAGTTTCTACATCAACAATAAACTTATTACTTTTCAGGGCCGCCTTTGTTTGTTTGACGCGATCTTTAACAGCGCGGAGTTTCGTTAACGAAGATTCCGTTCGAGCTTCTACTTCACAATCCTTCGGTGCTGCTGCCAGTAATGTGGGTTCAAAAAATTGTATGTTCAATTCAGGTAATCCAACAAAGACAGCGCGTAACATATCCGTTATAATCCGTAGGTGTGCTTCTAACACCTTGAAATCTTCATGATTGGGATAGTAAGTCTGTAATAGGGCAGCCGCACGGAAGACTTTATGTAGCCACCTCTTTTTCAAGCCGCTGTAAAGTAGAGCATCAGTGTTAAACTGTTCTTGTCTCAGATTTTCCAAATATTCCTTCATGATTTGGTCCATATAAAGTACTTTTAAGCACTGATTCAATTCGGTATCGTTTTTCTTCTTGATATCCGCCACCGCCTTTTTGCAGGCGATAATTTCTCCCAGAAGATCATACTTTAACCAAGTCCGTATGTCGTCTTGCTGATGCTGGATAATTTTTTTCTGCCAACTGGTCAGTTGAGCAATGGTTTTCTGCTCAGGTTTCGGCAGATAAAAATGTTCAAACAACAAGCCTTCATAGATTCCTTCCCGTTGCCCTACTTCATTATAAATCGTTACTAATTGAACCGTTTTGTTATCAACAGAAGTCTTTGCTGGTAACTTAAAGGCAGTAAATGTATCATTAACGGTGTTAAAGAATTGCTCTAAGCGCGTGACTTGCAAGACTTCTTTTTCATCAGAAAAAGTCGCCCACGCCTGATTAACATAGTCCCAATTTTTTTGAGTTTTCAGATGATTCCTCATTAATTCTTCAAATTTACCGTCAACGGTTTCTTCTTTCAAGGTGAGTTTCTCGAATCCTTCCGTTTTAACTAAATTGAGGAATTCAGCAAATCGATTGACAGACTCATAGATAATGCCTTTTTCACCTGAAAAGTCTTTCCAAGACTGATAAAGGTTCTTGAGTTCATCTTGGTCATCTTTATGGGTTCTCATCAAATTATTGAACCGTTCATCAACGGAGCCTTCTTGTAAATTAAAAGCATCAAAAGCTTCCTTTCTAATTAAATCTAGGAATTCTTTAAAGCGAGCGACCGATTGATAAATATCCCTTTCCTCACAGGAAAAGTCTTTCCAAGACTGATAAAGGTTGTTGAGTTCATCTTGGTCCTTTTTACAGGTTCTCATTAATTCTTTGAACCGCTCATCAACAGTTCCATCTTGTAATTGAAATGCCTCAAAAGCTTCTTTCCCAATTAAGTTTAGAAATTCTTCAAAGCGAGCGACAGTAGTAATTGATTCGGTTTCACTCGAAAATTTTTGCCAAGCATGATATACTTGGTTTAGCTCGTTTTGATTAGCCTTATGGATTTTCACCATTTTCGAGAACCGCTCCTCAACCGATTCGCCTTGGAATGGCTCAAGAGCATCCTTAGCGATTTTCAAAAATTCTTCTAATTGGTTAGCTAATTCACCAGACTCAGTATAACCGGAAAAATCTTGCCAGGATTGTTTAACTTTAAATAAGTTCTCTTTAAAAGAACTCAGTTGGGTAAAGTAATCTCGTAGCACTTCAGGTGCTTCATCAGCGATGAAGGGCTGAATTTCTTCTTCAGTAGAAAGTGCCAGCAATTTAGAGCCGACATCGTTTTCATTTTTGATATTTCCAACAATTTCAGATAAATCGGCAGGAATATTTGCACGAGTGACTTTAACCTCTTTAGGTTGAAGAAGTCTATTAAACTCTTCCAGCAAAGATTCGACATTTTCAAAAATTTTTTCAACGCCGTTGAGCAAAGGTTCCGCTTTTTTAGCTGAACTTAATTTGGCAAGTTCTTTTTGTACTTTAACTAAAACCTGTTTAAGGTTATTCTCCTGACTCAATTTTTGTCCGGTCATTTGTTTAATTAACGGATTAAGTTGAGTGGATATCTGTGAAACGTTTACCTGTTTTTCAGCCCCCAAGCCTAACAACGTGGACAACTCTGCTTCTTTGTTCTCATTGGCAAGCTCTTGAAGCACTTGTTTAAGGTTATTATTCTCAGGATTCAGTTGTTTGCCCGTGATTTTTTTAATCAATGGATTAAATTGAGTCGTTAATTGAGTCGTTAATTGGGAGGCAGATTCTAACCCTAGATAGGCAGATAAGTTTTTCAATTCATTCTCAAGTTTGTCTACCTTTTCTGCTTGCTGTTTCAATCTTTGAGCAATTTCAGCCCATTTTTTAATTAATTTATCAGGATGAATGATTTTTTCACCCAATTTTTCATCAAAAGCATTTATCCAGTAATTATCTCTGGCTTCCAAAAGAGCTTTTACCCATTTAACAGTTGCCTTTTCTTTGATAACAGCTTCTTTAATAGGAACCTGTTTTTCATTGCCACTCAAATTCGTAGTCAGGATTAAATCCTTCTTCATTTCAAATTTTGTGATTCGTGTACATTTTTTTATCATATTAAGTCCTCGGTTTTGAAACCAATGAAAAACGAATAGGGCAACCACCAACACGAGCGACAAAATGACAACTCCTAACCAAAATATTTTTGGTGAGACACCCATTAAATTTGGAATCCAAATCCTTATTTGTTTGTCTTGTGCTGTTTGTACTTCTTGAGCGAGCGTATGGTATTGCTCAAGGTGTGCATTTAGCTGCCCTATTTCCTTATCCTTATTATTGAGTGTCGCTTTAGTCGATTCGAGCTGATTATTCGCGTGGAAATACACAGGTAATGAAACATGTACCGCCCTAGCAAATTGATATAATTCGCCTTGATTCTGCCGGTCAGTAAAAATTTTTCTAGCACCAGGAGATAATTCATAATGCAAGATATTCTGGTTGATTTCAAACTTTTTTTCCAGTTTGGCAAGAATATCTGGCTCCCCTATTTTTAATTCAGGGGCAGTGATGATAGTTTTAATCACAGGAACGGGATCACTTTTAATATCAAAACGACTCCCTAACCACTCCTGAATCTGTTTTCCAATTTCTCCCTTCTTATACGTTTTGAAACTGGAACCGGCTAATATTTTCCCATCAGCAGTATTATCTCTGTTGGTTAAAATCAACTTCTTATACTTGTATGTACCATACATACAAAAAGAACGTTGTTTTTTAGCACCCGTCGTTGAATCCACAATCAAGCAACGTGCCACTTTATTGCCAGACGTTTCCAAAACTTCAGCAAAAGAGAGGCTCTCGTCAACAGCCTGTGCAGTACCCCATAAAATAGCGAGGCTCATTAAGATAATGTTTTTCAATAAGAGTTGTTTCATCATAATTTACCCATTTCTTAGGTTTTCCAAATAAGACAGTTCTAACACTTATAAGTAGGTGTACAAAAGTTTATTAACATTTTCTATTTTTAAAAATCCTTTAATAATCAATACTTTAGCATAAAACAAAAATGTTAAAATATTTATGCGTACCTACTTAAGTCTTTAATTTATATAAAAAATAGCTCGCGCTGCTACAATTAGGGTGATTAGCAGCTTTACGCTATTGAAAAATTGAAGTAACTACTCAGTCTTAGTACACCGGATTTAAGAATCAAACGGATTTTTCAGTTTGATTAAGTACAACGGATGAACGGATACTTACCGGAGTTTAGCGGCGATCAATTAAATTAACGGATTGTCATTTGAGGAGGATAAAAAAAATCCGTTGAATTCCCTAATCCGTTGTACTCAATTTAGGGCTGAGTAGTTACAAATTGAATTGCTCTATCATTTTTTTTGCAAATCCTTTTTTCTTTCTTCCGGGTCCAAGCTTCTTTTTATGATAATTCTGGGCAATTTCTTTGAGATGCTCCCAAGGCATTTCGGTTGTTTATTCAGGCATAGGTTCTCCCGGAAAATCTTTTTAGCCAACGACGCATCGCAACGAAGTCAGCCAAAAACCAAGCTTTTAGTGCTTTACTAATAATTTTTCGCAAACACCTTCCACGACAAAGCCAGGTAGGTCGGGTTAGATTTTTTTGCGCGGCAAAAAAACGTAACCCGACATTTACCTGCCTCATTGAAAAAAGTTAAGTTTGTACCCGCGTTGAGTATATCCAAACTAAGCAGGAGCCAAAAGAATTTCCCCAATTGGCCAAGGTGGTCTCGTTGGTGCTTGACCAACAGAACCCAGTGCCTCGACTCCCTCAGAGCCATGACCATCAGTGTTTTCAAATGTGATGGTTTTTTTACCCTCTGGTGTTATTTTCTCCTTTACAATTAAAGTGGGGTCATCCGCCCAGTGCTTTTCCCGCCTATGCGTGGCTATCTTTATGTAAAAATGCTTGTTCCACGAATCGAAATCTGAGCGTGGGTGGGGATCAGTTAACGCAAATTGGACTAAGGTGAAAAATTCGGTATTGCTCAAATCAATCCCCGTTTTCCATTCGTTGTCTCCGGCTTTTATCAATCTCTTTTCATCGTCAAGAAAAATTCCTAATTGTGCCGGTCGTGGTTGCCCTGTTTTGAATGTTTTTCTATGTAAAACTTGCCGAGCGATTGCCCCTCTGACAACAGCTTCTTTAGCTGTTTGGCTGTTTCTAAGAAAATCGTCAGGTTTGGCATTTGGAAATTGCGCCCATATTTTGTCACGTAACCCTGGCCATAATGCGCCTCGTCCTGAAATAACCACAGTATTGACTTTCTCTTTGCTTATTTCCGCACCGTTAACTAACTCAGTGGGTACGATTTCAGTGATAAACTCTATGAATTCTCGCATAGGTTTATAATCATGCACTTCATTAGCAGGAATGCAAAGATAAAGATCACCATGGGAGGACCAAATATGCCGCCCTTCTGAAGGTGCTTCATCTGAAGCATCCAAAAACTCATTAAACCCTTCCTTACCTTCATCAGACCAAACAACACCCACGCCACCACTCAGTTCTCCAACTTTAACACAAAACGGATTATTATCTTGTTTTCCCCACGTTGGAATGCTTTCTGAATTTTCTTGTTGTTTGGTTTTTCTAATCGCTATCCATAGCCTAATTATTGCAGGACGATACTCATCTTCTTCGTCTTTTTTCCAGGATTCACCAACAACAGGATAGCGATAATTGAATAACTCTGGATTAAGCACCTTACTATCTTTAAGCGATTCATCAATCAGACGCGCCAAAATACTATCCAGATGATTTCCCGCAATGGGAACCCCCAAGCTATTTTTGACATGCCAGTATTTTGGATATAACTTTTCTTGGTTCCATTCTACATAAACCAGCGATAAATCTATCGTGCCAGCACCGAAATCATAAACCAGTATATGCTCTGATTTGGGGGGTGAATAATCCGGTTGAGCCATACGTTGACGGCAATAATAATTAGCTACCGCATCAGATTCACTCAGTAACTGAATACGCTCATAAGGCAATGCGATATTTAATCGTTGACCTAATGCCTTAGCAACAATGGTATGTAGTCGTTCTTGATGCCAGTCACTAAACGTATTGGGATGGCAGATGACGACACGACCAACTTGAGAATTCGGAAAAACTTTAATATAGGCTTCAACGAGGGCGGCGAAACCAGATTCTACGGTTTCTTCCAGTGGTACCTTCATCCTGGTCATGGGTTTATTATTGTCGCTACGGTATTCAATCATTTCCTGTAGTTGAATATGACTATTATTGGAGGGCAGAGATAACCAACTTTTGAGGGAGAAAATAATTCGACCTGACTCTTGTGCAATTCTTGTCATAGTCGCGGGTAGCGATAAAAATTGAGGTTCACCAGGGCGTGGTAACTCTTCTCCAACGTTATAAGCTGGAAAACCAGGTTTTACCGAACTATCGGGATTATCTCCGCGCCGTAAGTCCGCATCACAAGCGACATAACTGGGCAGTAGAAACTTTGAATTTTTTTCAAGGTTATCCATATCGTAATCCGCTAGATTGAGATATTCATTGTCTTCATTTTCCTTGACTTTTTGCAAGGGCAATAAAAACATTTTATCTCCCCTACCAATCGCCACCGTAATCGCTGAGGTACCAAAGTAAATGCATAACCAATTTGGATGTGGCAAATTTTCTAGCCCGACAGTATTGTGGAGGGTGATTTGACGAGAAGTTTTCAGGTCAGAATCATCGATAATCTTTATATAAAGCTTGATAACGACAGTCAGTGCATGTTCACCAACAAGACGCGCCCCAACAATGTCTTTAATAATCGTCGTGTCTAGTCTAACCGCACAAGTTTTAGCCTCTTCACCTTCCTTGATTTCAAAGGAGTCGCTACTCATGATAAAAGTACCATGCGTTCTATCAATGAGTTGGATAAGATCAGAAAATAATTCATAGCCATCTCCAGGTGTAATCGCCCTGACCGCATCATCACTTATTTTAACATCAACATTGATAGCGACTTTAACCGAACCCTCTCCCGATTTGCCGGTATTTCCGATTTTAATTTCAAAAAGGGGTTCAGCTGAACTTTCTTCATCAAAATGAAGGCAACCATAATCCTTTAATTTGAATATATTATCCGCTAAGGGTTCGCTATTTTCCCCTTGGACGCGAGGCTGTCCATCTTCTTTTCCCCAATAAATGGAAGAGTCATGATTAAATTGGGTAATGGTGAGTGCAATATCAGCCTGAGTTTTATCGCGGAACAGTTTAAATGAATGTGGTCCTAATTCTGAATGAGCGGCAAACTCGCCATCCAAACGAAAGGCATATTCTTTACTCGGAAAATCTGGATTCGGCACATAGTGGCCATCACATTGAATATAAACCTTTTTTTCATAATTTGTTTGCAGCGGTAAGACGGTTAATTGTTTATCCCCTTCAATGACGATGACCTTGGATTCTATCTCAAAATTTTGGCGAAACGCCTTAACGGTGAAATAATCTTGAAAGGGATCAGCAAAGCGGTGTCGCGCACCACTGGCAAAGTTCAGAGTGCCAACTAAGACTTTTTGCTCTAACTCGAAATGGCACTTTTCCTCTATCGGACGATAAGTCACTCGCGGTGGCGTTGCCCTTTCTGGCATCAGCTCAAGCTGAAGGGCAATTTCTTGCTGTAGCGATTTGTTATCCCAAGTCATCTCGAACCAGCCCTTAATGGATAACGACATAGATTCGTCTGGTTCAAAATCGCTTATCGCCTCGCTGTCAAGAAAAATCTTGAAATTGCTTTCATCAGTCACCATTTGGGTGATTTGACGACTCAATTGGGCTTGCTTTTCTACGTCAAATCCCAACGGCGCGATCTCAATATTAAGCAATAAGCCATGTTTTTCTAATGCCTCATAAGTTAAAGATAAAGTTGCTTGACGATGCGGTTGACTGGGTTTTTCAAGTAAGTACATCAGCCAAGGAACTGTTCCTTCATTAGTCAGCGTTAAGGTACCGATTAACAAGCGGTTGCCTGGTTGTTGATTAAAATCCATTTTTATATCATGTCTAGGTATCCATTGTAGAGCCGGCTCAAAGGGATATTCAGAATAGCGTCTATGCAGCCAAATAAATAAAATAGTGCCACTAATAATAAGGAAAATAGTGGAAATAATAAGAGTCATCAGCCAAACTTTATCTCTCCAACTTTCGATGCGTTGTCGCGCCGCTTCTTGAGTGAGACCGTTAACATCGCTCGCGGTCCATTGTTTAAGCAGGGTTGGGTTATCCAAAACAACGTGGGGAAAAAAAGTCGCAGCTGAGATTTCCAATGGATCAGCTATCGTTATTTCAATGCGGTGCCAATCTGTTTCAAACAGATGATGATCATAAATGCCATTGCTATAATAGCGAAATTTCAATTTAAAATTTATTTGAGCGTTGTTTGGCAAATCATCCGTCTTGTTTAGAGATAAGGTGGGGGTCATAACTTTAAAAAAGGGAAGATAGCGAGTACCTTCTTCATTTTCCGAGCAAACGGCACAGTTATTCAGCATAACGATTTTCTCCAGTGAAAATTGATCTTGACCCATTTTCCAAGGATTTTCCTGATCATCTGCAAATTTCAATTGCACACTATCTGGGCGAGCCGATGCTAGCATTTTGATACCCAGTGAAGTGCTCTTCTCACCGTCCACCGGCACTAACTGCAGTGCTTGGTCAGAAATGGCCAATCGATCTAATTTTATCTGTTGGGAATAGCCAAGAGTTGCACTCACATCCGGGAAGCTGGGATGAAACTCTGACATCCGATAAACTAAGGGGTAGCCACCGAGTTGTGGATTATCATCACGTCCGCCAGCCAAGAAAAGACTTGAATCTTGAGTATGTACCGTAAATATCCCTTGTTGATCTCTGGTGATGCGAAATACCTGAGTGACTTGATTGATTAAATCAAGTGCCTCCGCTTTATCTTTGACTTCTTTATATAAATAATTTTTTAGCTCATTCGCCGGATTATGCTGATTATTATAAGCATTATTACTCAATAACAATAAAACGGTTCTGGAAAAATATAAATCTGGTTCCAGTTTGCTTTGAGCAAAGGGCAGAATAAGTGATTCTGCTGTCACGATAGGCGAAACTTTGCTCTGAAAACGGCATTCATTCTTGGCAACTTGACTTAAAAAATTTTCAAATTTTTGTTTATCTAAATCACTCGGCACGGTTTCCCAATGAAATAGATATTCTGGCAAAACGGATAAACGATCACGCTGGCATTTTTGAGGTGATTGCGGCAAGCCAAAGAATACCAGGGATAAGTGATCGGTGCCGGGTTTATAGGTAGGTAGGGCGACACCTATGTTTTGGGTTTTTTGAACGCCATAAAATAAGATATCCGGCAACGTTTTTTTGATTCGCGGGATATGTGTTTTGAAGTCTTTAGAATCATCAATCAAGACGATAAAATGTGTGCCACCAGACGAGGCAACGGTGGCACTCGCCATGAATAGCGTCAATAGGAATAAGATTATTTTGATGGTGTTCATGAGTTATTTTTTATCAGTTATTTTAGGTCATTTAACGTGAATAATTCAGTTTAATAATGTAATTGCCCCCTGAAAATATTAACATCTTTGGGTTATTACCCACTCTGAGAAGATGCTTATTTTTGTTACCTTCCCATTGATATTGTATTTCAATCATGGGCTGAGATGATCTGGGTAAACGCTTAATACGAAACCTTTTTGCCACAATCATTTTATCATCCGTTGCCCTCAAATGAATTTGCCCATCTAAATTAAGGCTAAGTCGTCCAGCAATCGGTATTTTTTTTGCGTTCACATCATCTGAACTTTTTATGGCTTCATAAATTAACACATTGAGTTTTCGATCCTTATCGGTAGTACGAATGAGCCACCAGGGTAGCAAAAATGGCAAACCAATGCCGACTAATATGAATAACGAAAAAAATGACCAGATTAGCCAGGCTGATAACGAAAGATTAAATGATAAAGGTGGCAAAAAGACTAAGGCAATTATAACAAGCCCTGCCACAAAACTTATTGTGATGGATTGATATAATTCTTTCATAAAGGCAACCCATCCCGTTTTGAATGCAGCGACTTTTTCCCACCATGGTCCATATTTTCGACGGCGTACTTGATCCAAAATGGCTTTAGCCTGTTGATGTTTTGGAGCCAGTTTCAATATTTTTTTAGCATACTCAGCACGTTCGCTATCGTTGTCGTGATTTTGTGCATAAATTAAATAAGTTTGAAGCAATTGAGTACGTGCAGCGTCAGGTTGGGATGTTTGCAAGCGTTCTAATATTTCAATCGCTTCTTTAACTTTCCCAACTTCCAACAGAATTTCAGCCAGTTTTTGATTAACTTTAACATGGTTGGGATTAGTCCTGATCGCATGCTCTAAAGCTTCAATAGCTTGTTGTTGTTTACCCTGATTATAATAATTCAATCCTTGTTGATAATAATCCTCAGCAACAGGTTGCATTCGATCCAATTCTTGTCTTAGAACCGTGTGCAGTGGTTTATTCTCAACAATCCATTGACGTAATAATTCTACCCTAAAACAGTAGCGTCCCTCACCCGTTTCTTCAATTAGGTCCCATTTTTTTAATAATCGGGGTGCCTCTTCTAATTCTTGAATAAACGATTGAAGATTGCTATTGCTATCATACAAAATCTGTTTTAATTTTTCAGCCGTAATGGCATTAGCACCCGCTTTAGCCAATGCAGAAACCACAACTCGTTCAAGAGGCGGCAAACCATCCCATAACCATTCTAAGGCACCACTACTGTTCTCCAAAGTATCGACAATGGCAGATTTAACATCATCCACCGTAGTCGTTGGTGGCTTTTCAAGTTTATCATGGCAAATATTTCCCCAAATACGGGAACATAGATGTTGAGTGAGATAGGGATGAGCATGAGTTAATTGCCAAATTTTTTCTTTAGCTTTATTGGACCAATATAAAGTGCCGTTATTTTCAGAAAGACATATCAATATATCAGTTTCTTTTTTATTGAGTAAAGAAACATGTTGAGTCGTTGCCGCCTTGAAAATGTCTCTACTATGATTAAGATCACCAACCTTACGCCCAATGACAAAGACAAAATTTAAATTTTTGGGGTTAGTCTTTAATAAATCACGTAAATAAGGAAAAAATATGCCGCTTGCTTGTTCAGCAACTGGCTCCTCAAAGGCATCGAATTCGTCAAACAACACAACTATTGAGGTGTTGCTAGGTAAACGATTTAATACGTCAGGTAACCAAATATCTTGAAATATGGTCGTTGGCTCCTCACCTAAATCCGGTTCTGCTAGTGTTAACACATCTCGTTTCGATAATTCATCGCGAATTTTGTGTGCCAATTTTGATATGAGTTTGGCTAATGGCCATCTGGCTGTATCTTGCAAATCAAAAAAAACGGGACAATAATTACCTTTTTTGGGCAATTTAGCCTCTAATTCCAGTAAAATCGAAGTTTTACCAATGCGTCGTTGTCCATAAAGCAAAATAACATTATTTTTATGGTGAGGCAAAACACGTAATACTTCATTGATAATATCGGCTCTTCCCACAAAAGCCGGACTGTCACCAACCGGATCGCCGGTCACATAAGGGTTGTTTTGGGTCATATTATTTTACTCTTTTGCGAAGTCATAGTGCCTGTTTTCAGCTACAAAATGTAAAAAAATACTAGGATAAACACGCCAATTAGCATTTTCATCACTTATAACGAAACCGTATTTCTTAAGTTCCTTAAGTTGCGGTTCCAATTCGGATAGCCTGTTTGTCAGTTCCACTTCGTTAATAGATGGTCGTTTTTTTGGAGGCGTTGGAAGTGTTTCTATTTGTAATTGTGCCACATAAGTAAGGGCTTCACGCATTTCATCAGTCCAAGATAGCCAAATTTCGTTTAGCGTTTCCTCAACGCGATTATAACATTCTTGTTTCGTTTGTTGTTGACGTTGTGTTGCCTTTTGCTCATCGCCATTTTTATAGGCATTCCATAAGATCGAAGCCGCTACTTGTAATAAATAAGGATGTCCGCCAGCCATTTCTTTGAGAAAGCGGCAATCATCATTAGAAAAATATTTCCCCCCTTGGGATAATAATTTATCTATATCAGAATCGTCTAATGAACCTAAAACGATTTCTTCAAAAATATTACCAAGTGGGCTCGTCAATTCAAACCATGCTTTAATGTCCTGATTAAGCTGGTGTAATGATCTATTCTCCGTTGTTACTAACGTTAATGCGCCCTTGCTCAAAGAAGAAAGTGAACGCAAGTGACTAAAAAGTGCAGGGCTATTTAACATCGGATGCAGCAAGATACTATCAAACCGATCTAATAATAAGACTAATTGCCAATCCGCTTGTTTGATTTGTTCGATGAGTTTTTCTAATGCATAACTATCAAAAGCGGTTTGGCGGCAATTTTCATAAGCTTTAAATAGAGATGACTCCGTCTCATTAGCAATACGGTCTTGCAATGGTTTTAATGCATATTCCCAAAATTGTGCCTCATTGACTTGTTTTCCCAAACGAGCGATATGCACATAGGAAAAGATCAATTGAGCCGCACTATCACCATATAAGGTATTTCGGTGTTCCGAATCTTGAAGACACTCTAACATTGAAGTCTTACCACTGCGAGGTGAGCCGGTAATCGCGGAAGATTGTCCACGATTTAAGATTCTTCCTACAATGGTACGTAATGCCTTTTCACATCCTATTAGCTGATCACAAGAAACGGGATTACTATAGAAAAAAGGGTTGTAAGTTGGCGTTTCAGTGTTACTGTGGAGAAAGGGGCTGTAACTTGGCTGATTTGATACTGGACTCAAAAAGTATCGGTAAAATGCCATCATTATAAATATACCCGTTAAAATACCTAAAAACGCGAGTAAAGAATATTCAAAATACATTGTTATTGACAAGCCTCTTGGTTAAAAGCGGAAATTTTAACAATAAAACCATAAATCAGTGCCATGAAGAATATGAAGCATTCTAGTATTTGTACAAAAACAAAATTCAACTCGTTTTCTTGCTTCCCAAAACAGGTGGTAAAAAGCCACACACAAACGATGAGTATCATGACTGGAAAGAAAGTAAACATAAACTTATCAAATAAATCCGATTGAAAAGTTCTTTGTGATAGATGATGATCTATCGTTAATGATGAGACAATAGCAATTGAAAAAAATAGCAATGCACCATCCAGAAAAAGTTTATCAAAATTGGTAGATAGACTTTCGCCTACTAACACAAAACTTGTTGCTAAAATGAGCCAAACTTGAAGTAGCCCAAACAATGCAGTCATACAAGTCCATGTAATAGCCTTGCCCAAAGGACCTAATCCTTTGCCATTTGGCGGTTTAGGATGACGGGATAAATTGTCATTTGGCATATTATTAATTGATAATTACAATACCTTCGCCAAATCACACATAAAAAGAATGTAAATTATTAGACCATAAAAAAGAATGACTTTTCAATAGCCGGAACTTTCCTGTGAGATATTGCATATCCCTATGAATTAAAGTTTATTTTAC
>Ga0233403_10000258_pt1 | contig 24953 bp, 19 predicted proteins | sample Na_oxic_1_MG_FD_179866 | JGI IMG/M metagenome (GOLD analysis project Ga0233403, IMG submission 179866) | Seawater microbial communities from Saanich Inlet, British Columbia, Canada - Na_oxic_1_MG | ecosystem: Environmental > Aquatic > Marine > Inlet | place: Canada: British Columbia | collected...
GTTTAATTGTCAGAGTAAAAATGGTAGGTGAATACGTTACCGCTTTCTCCACCAAAATGATATTTTAACACATTTAAATAAGGGCAAAAAAAAACCTGACAGGTTTTGAAAACCTGTCAGGTTTGTAACGACTATTTAGGGCATTCCAACTCTCCTGATTAGAACACCCAATCAAAATAATGAACGTAGTACGAAACTGGATTCGAGGTTTTTGTTTTTGCGAAGCAAAAACAAAAACCTCGAATGTTAAATTTGAACCCATTTTGCTGATTTTTTTCACCCTATTTTTCTGTCTGAATCAGAATGATCAGAATTTTAGAATTTGATCTCGCTTCGCTCGTTACTTCGTTTCAGAATAAATTGATATGATTTTAGGCTTTATAATGATTTATAGGTTTTTTTATTCTGTTAATTCTAAAATTCTGATCATTCTGATTCAGACAAGAAAAGGGTGAAAATTTTTGAGCAAAATCACCTCAAATTTAACACCCCAGTACGAAACCCACATTTTCATTCTTGTAATGATAATAAATGGTGGGTGCAGCATAGCTCTGGGTGGCTACGCTCGCTTAATAATAATCACGGATTTTCATCCTCTTAACGAAAACCTAAAATTCAGTATAACAAATTAACGCAATAACCAACCACTTAAACAATCCCTTCATTGAAATTTCATCAAATCATCAACGTTGATCGATCATCGCCTCAAATAAAAAAGAGCAACCAGTCAGACGTGTGTTTCTTATATAACTCATTGATTTATATTGATTTATTAAAAATGCATTCCAATTTATAAATATCATAAACGACAAGGATTTGGAGACAAGAAGAGATTTGACGAACGTGCATAAAAAATCATCGGCATTCTGGTTCCATCAAAAGGGAAATCCCACGCGCAAAAAAAAGCCCCAAGTCAAACGACTTGAGGCTTTAAGTTGATTTGGGGAAGGGTGTTTTGAGCCTGTAGCCCGTAGGTTGTAGTGATCTTGCGAACTCCAACATGAAAAGGCAGAAAACAACCACGAAATGTTGGACTTCCTACCGTCAGTCCAACCTACGGGCTAAGTTAGAGATAAGGTGCATGACGCTATCGCTTATGCACCCTACCAAATTAATTAAACATATACGGCTTACGAGTTGGTTCCATCAAAAGGGAAATCCCACGCGCAAAAAAAAAAGCCCCAAGTCAAACGACTTGAGGCTTTAAGTTGATAAAGGAGTCTTTTGATGTTTTACCCTTTCCCTATCCGATTATCCGGCTATTCGACGCGGAGCCTCGAGGAAGGCATTCCCAAACGGAGTTTGGGAACGAGACAAAGGTGCGTGGGACGCACCCTACGCTTGCTATTGTAAACGATCGTGTACTTTTCCTAGATTGCGGTTGTTTTTAAAAATTCCTCCTTTCATGATGCCTTTTTCTGTGACCATTCCTCGAGACATGCCTTTAGATGTGAAATGAAAGTATCCCTTGCCCTGATTATCGATGAGAATAACACCGCCTTTAACCTTTAGTGGAAGCAATTGCTTGTCTAGGAGTTCTTTAGCAGCTTTCAGTCCACTCATCTTTTTATATTTGATAAGGGAGCAAATGCTATGAGAAACAGCAAAACGGATAAAATATTCACCATGCCCGGTGCAAGAAACAGCACACGTATGATTTTCAGCGTAGGTTCCAGCACCTATAATGGGGGTGTCACCAACCCTTCCAGGTGTTTTTGTTTTGAATCCTCCCGTTGATGTACCTGCTACCCAATTTCCACAACGATCCCAAACAACTGCTCCTACCGTACCAATTTCTTGGTTGATTTTAGTGCTTTTTTTCGGGTGAATGTCAGTATAAAAATAGCAGTTAGGGACTATTTCGAGCTTCTCCTTTTTAGCAAATGCATCGGCCCCTGAGCCAGCGAACATGACATGGCGAGAGTTATTCATAACTCTTAAGGCAGCCTTAATGGGATTTTTAATCCTTTGAACCGCTGCGACTGCTCCGGAATTTTTGTCATTGCCTCGCATGATAGAAGCATCAAGCTCTACAAAACCCTCTTCATTGGGATTACCTCCTCTACCAGCATTAAAATAAGGTGAATCTTCTAAAAAGGAAAGTACACTGACAATAACATCTTCACCCTGCTCACCTGATTGTAGGAGGTGAAATCCGTTTTGGAGAGCCACGACAATGACTTCCATCATCTTTTTTTGAACAGGTTTCGATTTATTGCCTGAACCTGAACCGCCATGAATTATAAGAGTGAATTCCTCTTGCCGTTCACATTGCCCCCCATAACTATTCGTTATATAAAAGAGGCACATCAAGATAGAAAGGATAATTTTCAATTGACACTCCATGAGTAAAAAATTTAGCGAGCGTAGGGTGGGTAGAGCGATAGCGAAACCCACCAAACTGATGTGAGAACATAAAAAACGGCGAGTTTTATTCCTCTAGCCAACCTACGTTTGCTAATTGCTATCACCTAACAACAAAGCCCAAAGGCACTTGTTACAGGAAAAGCATAAAAAATAAAAATGATTAGCAAATTTTAAAAATTATAAAATGGCTAAAAATAACATCATTAAAAAACTGACGCTTAATTATAACATTTTGGTCAAAATTGTGTGACCGACAAAAAAGTGAATGAACACGTACCCTCGCATTATTTCATGGAATGAGTCGTATTATAACTTATTGATAATAAAAAGATTAAAAAGATTTCCAATGTTTTTTTTTAGTAAGCAAAATTTTTCGTGAATCTTGATATGCACGTTTTTTTTGCGAGGATAAAAATTTGAGTATTTATACACATAACTTTATGATTTTGAAATAAATAATGATTTTGGATAGCGTTTATTCCGTAAAACAAATTTCTTTTTAAATCAGATAGTTAAAAAATACTTGTTCATAGAGTGAACTGGTAAAATATTAAGAAACATGTTATAATAGTTAAAAAATACTATTTTTTCGTTCCCACCGAAACTAAGATAATGATTACAGAAATAGAGTTACAGCAGCTATTAAAGGAAAATGAGAACTTAAAAAGTCGCTTAAATTTACTTGAAGTTAAGTATCAAATAAGAGATGAAATTCCAACTTATTGCTTTAGTCAAATAGGTTTTAGTGATTTAAAAAAGATTGTAGAAATCAAACCTAAACGGAATTATGATAAATTCGATGACTGGTTTAATGATGAAAACATCATATTAAACGATGAAGATATCATCTTTTTGAAAAACTTAATTGATCAAAATATTTTTTATTTAGATAACTATAAAGAAGAGGATTTGAAAGTTAAATTTATTACCCCAATTTTAAATCGGATTAACTTTGTCAATATTGATAAAGAAATCCGGGATTTTTATGATGAAAATTTATTTTATCAAACCGATCAGTTTATTCTAAATGGGGAAACTGATTTTGTCATCGCTAAGGGGTATTTTTTTTCAGAGCAACCTTACTTTTTTATACAAGAATTTAAGAAATCAAAAGCGGCAAAAAATCCTGAACCGCAACTTTTAGCTGAGTTAATTGCGGCGATTGAGTTGAATCGTTTCACGACGATAAAAGGGGCTTTTATTATTGGTGCGATTTGGAATTTTGTCATTTTAGAAAAATTGGGTACTCACAAATATCAATATTTTGTCAGCAGGAATTATGATAGTACAGATTTAGAAAAATTAAAAAGTATTTATAAGAATTTGCTCTTTGTGAAAAATGAGATTTTCGGGTATGACATGGAGAGCAATTGATGATGGAAAGCAAAATTATGCAGTTGATGAATTTGATTGGTATTATATAGACGTTCAGTTCACTAAAAAACCTTGAAGGTTGAGCGTTCCGCTACGTGCGTTTCGTTACTATATCTATATGTCGCACACTACAACCAAATCACCTCAATTCTTTTCCCGCCTTCTTCCGCCCATTCTCGTTTCCCCACCGTATCCCAATCTTCAATGGCTTTGCGACTGAAAATCACCAACCAACCCCTATCCAAACTAAGCCGTTGTAAATAATTAACGAGTTGCTTTTTACCCTCGCTTAATGCCTTTTTGCCACTCAATTTTAATTCAAAGGCAAACCGCTCCCCAGCAAACTCAATACATAAATCCAAGCGTCCTAAACCCGCCGCGTATTCCCGACTAATATGTCCCCCGCTATTGACAATTCGTTGCAACCATGCCATAAATAACAAATGATGTGCGGCTTCGGTATAAGTGCGGCGTTTTGTCACCAATTCACTGTGTTCCTTATAAAATTCAATGTAAGCCGCCAAAACTTTTTCAATATCTAATTTGCCATCAATTTTAATATACCATTGGGGATTGATACCCAGCATATTTTGCCGATAAACCGTCAACTCACGAGGAATAATCTCACGATAAATGGGATTGGCAATTTCTAATCCTCGTTCACCAGAACGAACCAATCCCAAGTCAATTAAATATTGCATATCATCATTTAAATTGCTCCGAGTTTCATCAAAGTGAGCAACCCTATCTTCACCAATCAAAATCGACTCAACAATCCGTGCGACTCTTGGTTCCGTCAATTTATCTGCCAATTGATCTAAATGCACATCACGTCGTTGAATTAAAATCTCTACCGCCTTATCGACATCAGCCTTGTGAACCGTTTGTTTCCAATCAATTGCCTGTTCCTCAAAACACAATTCTCGCCCTAACGCATTCACTAACCAAGGTTGTCCATAAGTCAACTCAAAAATCCGTTGCAAAGCGTGGTGGGTAAACTTTTGATGGGTTGCCTGAGTATGTACTGCATATAATTCTTTGACTTGTTCGAGCGTAAAATCATTCAAACGAATGGATTTTTCTTTAATATTAAATGCCGAACCGCCAACCATAAAACGCTTTGATGCATCTGAATAAATCCGATAATCGCGAATATCACGTAAACCGATCAAACATAAAGCATGAGGAAAAGCGCGAGGGCGTCTGGTATAACCCGCACGTAATTGTCGCAACACCGAAATCAACCCATCGCCAATCAAGCTATCTACTTCATCCATCAGCACCACTAATGGTTTGGGTAACTGAAGACACCAGTGAGTTAAAAAATTGGAAAAACCGTTAGTGCTATCTTCAAAACACTCTGGTGCCGGTTGAAATTCTGACGGCAAATAAATTTTTGCGTTCATCTTAAATTCATTCACAATCGTTTGATTGATCTGAATAATCTGATTCCGCCACGCTTGAGCCGCTTCCACATTCAAATACAAGGCAATATACTTACCCTCCTGATTCAAATGTTCCATCAATTGCAACATCAGAGTCGTTTTGCCCGTCTGGCGAGGCGCATGTAAGATAAAATAACGTTTATTATCAATCAGTTTTTTGAGACTTTCAAAACGAGGGGTTATTGACACCATATAATGATCGTCGGGAATACAAGGTCCAGCAGTGTTAAATGATTTTTGCATAGCGTTTCCTTTATTTAGTTGTGAATCATTATTGTAGCATACCAAACCACTACGCCACTAATACCAATCGCTCTGGGGGGCAGAACGAAGCTATAGGGCAGTAGCAAAGTTCTGCCCCTACGTTTTCTTTAAAATTTTATTATAATAACCCGAACCTCTTGCAAAATTATCGTAAATCATTGATTTGATTTGTTTTTATATTTTTTATAAATATCAATAAAATCAATAGGTTACATTTATTTTGCAAGCACCTCACCCATATCTGATGAAAAATGATAACGATCCCATGTTAAACAAAAAACCTTCTGAACACACCCCTGCAATGCAGCACTATCTCCAAGTTAAGACGGAGTATCCCGATATGCTGTTATTTTATCGTATGGGGGATTTTTATGAATTCTTTTTTGAAGACGCTGAACGGGCAGCGCGGTTATTAGATATTACCCTCACCTCTCGCGGTAAAAAGGGTGGAAAAAGTATCCCTATGGCGGGGGTGCCATTTCATGCCATTGAAAATTATTTAGTCAAATTGGTACGCCAAGGAGAATCTGCAGTTATTTGTGAACAGGTAGGCAATCCAGCGACTAGTAAAGGCTTGGTTGAGCGTAAAGTCACCCGGATTATTACCCCGGGTACTTTGACGGATGAAGCGTTATTAGATGAGCGGCAAGAAAGTTTATTAGCCGCTGTGCATTCGCTGGGTGATGTGATCGGCATTGCGACGCTGGATTTAGCCAGTGGGCGTTTTGCCCTGCTCGAAGTGCAAGGAGAAGTGCCGTTTAATAGTGAATTAGAACGGCTGCGCCCTGCGGAATTATTAATCAGTGAAGAATGCCATCTGAATTTGCCTAAGATATCTTTTCGTAAACAACCGCCTTGGTATTTTGAATTAGATACGGCGCGACGCTTACTGACACAACAGTTTGGCACCCGTGATTTATCCGGGTTTGGCTGTGATCATCTGACGGTTGCATTAAGGGCGGCAGGTTGTTTATTGCAATATGCGCGTGAAACGCAACGTACTCAATTGCCCCATATTCAAGGCTTATATTGGGAACGGCGCGAAGACAGTGTTTTTTTAGATGCTGCCAGCCGGCGCAACTTAGAACTGGATAGCCGATTAATTGGGCGGAAAGAACATACTTTGGTTAATATCATGGATGAGTGTGCGACACCGATGGGGGGGCGACTTTTGCGCCGCTGGCTGCACCGCCCTTTGCGTGATGTTAATGTATTACAGGCGCGTCATCATAGTGTGGGCATCTTGCTGATGCAGCAATGCATTGATGCTTTATATCAACAACTTCGTGCTATTGGCGATATTGAACGTATTCTGGCACGGGTGGCTTTGAAATCAGCACGCCCGCGTGATTTAAGCCAATTACGCACCGCGCTGGGCGGATTGCCCGATTTACAGCAGCAATTAAGCCAATTGCATTGCCCCCATTTAAAAAGGTTAGCTCAAAAAATCGGGGCTTTTCCAGAACATTATACCTTATTAAAGGCAGCCATTGTTGAAAAACCCTCGTTGCTATTGCGTGATGGGGGCGTTATTGCGCCACATTATGATAAAGAGTTGGATGAATTTCGCAGTTTAAGCGACAACGCCGGGCAATATTTGCTGGATTTAGAAACACGCGAACGTGAGCGCACAGGCATTGCCAATTTAAAAGTCGGTTTTAACAGAGTGCATGGTTATTTTATTGAAATCAGTCGCACCCAAATCAACAAAGTGCCATCCAACTATATCCGTCGCCAAACACTCAAAGCGGTAGAACGTTATATCACTGACGAATTAAAAAACTTTGAAGATAAGGTGTTAAGTGCTAGGGAACGGGCACTTAATCGGGAAAAATATTTATACGATATATTGCTGGATAAACTGCTGGAATCGTTATCCGAATTACAAGCCTGTAGTGCTGCCTTAGCCGAATTAGACGTACTCAATAATTTTGCCGAGCGAGCCGATACCTTAAAATTCTATCCGCCCAAATTGACAGATAAGGAACACATTGAAATTATTGAAGGCCGACATCCCGTCGTGGAAGCAGTTCAGGATGAACCGTTTATTCCTAATGATTTACGTATGGATGATCAACGACGTATGCTATTGATTACTGGCGGGAATATGAGTGGAAAATCGGTTTATATGCGTCAAACTGCCTTAATTGTGCTACTTGCCCATATTGGCAGCTTTGTTCCCGCTCAACAAGCTATTATCGGTCCCATTGACGCAATTTTCACCCGTATTGGAGCCAGCGATGATTTAGCAGGGGGACGTTCAACCTTTATGGTGGAAATGACAGAAACGGCTAATATCTTACACAATGCCACTCGTAACAGTTTGGTATTAATGGATGAAGTTGGACGGGGTACAAGCACCTTTGATGGTTTATCACTCGCATGGGCATGTGCAGAGCATTTAGCACAAAAAGCGGAGGCTTATACCTTGTTTGCCACCCATTATTTTGAATTAACGCGCTTACCTGAACTATTTCACAATATCGCTAATATTCATTTAGATGCTGTGGAGCAAGATGATAAATTGATTTTTATGCACTCCGTAAAGGAAGGCCCTGCCAATAAAAGTTATGGTTTACAAGTCGCATTGTTGGCAGGTGTTCCTAAACACGTTGTCAATCAGGCTGGAAAACATCTGAAAGAATTGGAAGCTCAAAAACTACGGATGGCAGCACAACAAACAGAATTAACCTTGTCACCTGCGGAACCCCTAATACCGCAGATAACGCATCATCCTATTATTGATAGGATAAAAGGCTTATCACCAGAAGATATGACACCGAGACAGGCACTTGAGATGATTTATCAATTAAAAGCCTCATTAGATGCAATGCCATTAACTTAAGGGCTTAAGGGCAGACACACAGGTCTGCCCCCCTACAAAAAACCACGTATTTTGGTAGGGGCGAACCTGTGTGTTCGCCCTAGCTTAAGTTAATGGCAGTGCTCTTTAGAAGGGGATTAGGTGCATATTCATTCCGCCATTTTTTTGGGTATCATTTTTTCAGGAATCAAATAAGCATTTTTTAAAGACTTCTGCCCTTTCTTGAATTTTGGTTCACGCGCAAATATTAATAAAAATAAAATAGCCACCGCAATCACAAACAATATGCCAGCCGTCACTGGGCTATAGTTTTTCCAAATAACCCCAATGATGCTAAAGGTTAGTGCGGCTGCCATAATCAAAGAAAACAACCAACCCACTGTATTAGAGGGATTGCCCAAGAAAGGTAGAGAAGTTTTTGCTAACCATAACACACCGAATATAAGATAAATGCCTAAAAACAATAAAAAAAAGCCAATAAAACGTGGCTCTAATTGATTAGGAAATAAAGAAATTCTTTCATTCCAAAACATCCTTTTAGCACTCACCACCCCAAATTCAAATAGTTCAATATCATCCCCTGTTTGAGTCTGATAGGAAACTAAGTTTGAATTAACCTGTTTAGCAATCACACTGATCATGCCAAGTTGAATGATCTCAAATCTTATTCGTAAATCCCCAATTTTAGGAATGACAGGATTATTACCCAGATAGAAATTTTCTTCATAAAACTGTAATTCTTTTTCTTGCAGTAAGTGGTGGATATTATCTTCTGCTTTCCAAAAAGACATTTCTGTCATTGGGAACAGCTGAGAATGAGCCATCTTTTCGATCAGGTTAGCAGATAAAGTAAAAGCACCTAATTTCACAGAGGTTTTCGCTTTAAAAACCTTACTTTTCAATAATTTAGCAGGATTATAATACTTTCTTGGGTGTTCAAATTCATTGGAATCAATAAAGTGTTCATACCATATTTTTTCATAAATGTACTCAATATTGCCTAACTCATTCTCGAACTGTTTTTCTTGCCATTGATACATTTCAACTACGCGCCGTAAGCTAATCGCATTGTAAATTTTGACTTGAAACAATGGATCAATTAACGTTTCATCAATCAAAACTTCGCCACTGAGATGAACAAGATGATCCTCGTGATTCGCTTCAATTTGATTTAGCGAAATTGAAATAACAAGCTTTTCAGCTTCTGTTAATGTCTTCGTATGGCGTAATGCCTCTTGCTCATTTGCAATCAATCCCATGATTGCGCCTAACAAAAACAATAACGCAAAAAATAATCCAGAGACAGTCAAAAAAACAGCAACAGCACGATTGGAACGTAGTTTTTCCGCAAAATTAAACATAATTCAGTTATTTCAGTTATATATAGCCTTTCAGAAAATCAATGGTTCGGACAGTTTTTGAAAAATTAGCATTCTCAATTCTGTAAGCAATTGAAATAAAAGGTTTTTTATATTTTTGGGTAAAAATAAAAAATCCTTTAATAACAATTAGTTACAAAAACTGTCCGAACCATTGAGAAAATAGGAGTCCAAACTTTAGTTTGGCAGAACCAAGCTAAAGCTTGGACTCCGACCAAAATATTTATCTGACATATAGGTAAGCTGGAAAACATAAATCTTTTAGCTTTAGAAATCTAGTACAGCACTCCATAAATAACGACGAATAATTCGCCTGCCAAAACACATTGATATGACAAGTTTTAAGCCCAAATTTTTTCGTCGTTATTTGTGGTTCACTGTACTAGTATATTGTCAATTTCATTTTTTCTGGTTTTCATGAGCTAAAGCTGATGACGACAACAACCCGTCAATATAACCTTGACAAAGTACTAAGGAATGAGGCTTTAATAACTTCCGAAACTTTTAACCCAAACCTGACAGGTTTAGTTTTGGTATTGAATTCTCATTCCTAAGTATTTTGGAATCTAAGATTTTCTTCGATGCGCCTAAAAATGCTTAACCCAAGAGGCTGATCGCTTCTAAAAAATGCCATTTTTATCAGAGCAAAATATTAAAGTTAATAAAAACAAATATTTACATTATTTTTTCCATAAAATCAGCTTCATTTCGTTCGTTTTTATTGATGCTCCCAAGATAAATATTGCCGCACTGAGTTCAGGATTCTGTATTTATAAATAAAAAAAGCCCTTTGGCTCGCGCCTTAGGGCTTTTAGAATAACGGGGGTTATAGCATTTTTTATTTTAATGCGGGGCAAGCACAGGTTTGCCCCGACGATAAATGTCATTAACGCAAAAGGTAAATGCTATACCTTGCTCTACCCATCTGTATCAGCAGGTAATGGCTTTGGCAAGCCGGCAATTTTAGTTAATTGCCTTTCTGGGCTATGTGGGAACAATTGATATAGAAAATCGTTGACATCATGTCGCATATCATGTCCGCTTTTCTTCAAATGTTGGCCCATTGTACCAATTCATTATTTGATGGATGGTTCATTATAACGTGAGGTTCGACTTTTTTTACGCGCGTATTGAAAATGAAAAACTTTTTTCGTATGGTACCGAATTTTTAAATTATAAAAATCAATAAGTTATAAAAAGTCGAACATCGCGTGAATTGATATTATCAACAGAATCCGTTATAAACAGTAGCTTTTGTAACTACCAAACAAAATAAAATTGACAGTGTACTAATCTATTTTTCCTTTCATCGTTATATTATGGTTTGCTCACAAATCCGACCAATACTGTTATAGGTTCATCATCCTTAGAGTTATAATAAACTTGCACATCTAAACGTCGTAACTCTTCATCTACTGTTTCTGAGACTCTCAAAAGCCAATACCAGTAACGATCCGCCATCATTACAGTTTCTTCTGTTTTACCGATTTCTAGCCATTTCCCCTGTACTTGAACCGCCGTCAGCACATTCATTGCTACCCAATGTGCCAATGTTTTATCGCGCAAATAGCGAGCATTTTCAGCATTGAAAGTACTGACTTTAATCAATGCCGCCAACCCAATCGCAAGGATAGCTAATGCAACTAACACTTCTAACAGTGTAAATCCTTGTTTATTAAAACAATTCATCTTGCTGTCTGCTCATTTTTCCTGTTGCTGTGCCTACCAACCGATAAGGGGGCGTTTCATTAGATTTAACACTGAATATCACTTCAAACGGGGTAAATTCACCGCTGGAAAGTAATAATAATTGTGGCGCATTTTTTGGAGTCCCATTCAAAACAATAGGTTCATCCTCTAAGTGAAGTTCCATTTGTAGAAACGGCGGGAACTTGCGGGGGCGAAAAATATCATCACGTATTGGTTGGCATCGTTGCTCTTGAAACACACAAAAATGATAACCATCAATATCAAAAGAAACCCCCATTTCTTTAGATTGCATAATAGCATCAATACTTGCCATCGTTAATAGCGAGGCAAGGCGTTGTGCTTCTTGTTCCATTTTTTGCGATACCCCGCCATCACCAATAGATAACGTTGTAAAAGTCAAAATGACACCAATAATGATCAAGACAACCATGATTTCTATAAGCGTAAAACCGTTAACTTTATAAGGTAAACGAAACATGCTAGCCCAGTTAGAAGGATTCAGTTCAAGCTTTGTGAATAGACCTCTTTCCTATTAAATTTAATTTATTTATATATCAATAGGTTATCATTTTAATAAATTTTGTAACAGATTGAAATGAAAGATAAAAAATTATTTAGGAAAGATGTCTAATGAACAAAGCTGGAACATCGAAACCAGTTAACAAAATGCCATTAACTTAAGGGCTTTCGCTACGGATTGCCCCTACGAACCGCTCCCATGTAGGGGCAATCCTTTATGGTTGCCCTCACGAAAAAGCTTAAGTTAATGGCAGTGAGTTAACAATTAGTAATTAACGGTAGTAGTGCTTCAGAGAATGTGTATATAGTTTTTCATCTGAGGAGTACAATGAGTGTACCCGATTTAGAAAATATCGGCACTGGGCTCGTTAAATTGTAACCTTAATAAAATCAATAAGTTATAATTATGCGCGAATTATACTGGGCGGAAATCAAATTTGTGAAAATTCATCCACCGACGTTTTTTAAAAAAACTTGGTTTCTTGACGCAATGTTTTCACGAAACTCAAGGGCAACCAGTATATGTTCTTTCTTATCCCATTCAATAACCCCAGTACCATACTCGGGTTATCATAAAATTTGGTGGTACCAAATTTTTCATTCTCTTGCACGTAGGTACCCAGATTTTAGTTTGCCCCAAACTAAAGTAAAGTTTGGAACCATCACGATCATTCAACATGAAGACTTAATTAACTATTAAATATAGATTTCATAATTAGAATTACAATTCACATTTACATAACTTTTGACAACATCTATTTAATTTATATTCATCTATTATATATTGATAACAGTTGTACTGAAAATAAAAAAAAATGGTCATAATTTTGCTTATTCCTTTAAGAAAACAGAGTGTAAGTGTATGACATAAATCTATTAGAAAAGAATTTAATTTTTACGATCTGAATTCGATAATATTTTAGGTAAAAAATTTTTACCGGACACTACCGAATCACAAAAAAAATAATATACTAAAACTTCGATGCCAAAGTTTGAAAATAAATAATAACAGCCGATTTTTCGTCAACATCTATAGAGCTTTTTAGGCTTTAAAATACAGTTTATATCGATATCATTGATAACTGATACACGATTCGACACTACGACGTTGGTGTTATGATTCCACTAGAAAAAATAATTGTTCTCAATAAAGTTTCCCTGTTTTCAAAGCTGAAAACTGAAGATATCCACATGATATCAACAATTGCCAGTGAGGAAATCTATGAAGATGGACACATCTTATTTTATGAAGGTGATATTGGTGATAGGTTGTTTATTATCGTTGAAGGGGAAGTTTTGATTCTCAAAAAAAATCAGGATGGTACTGAAAAGCATATTGTCACCTTAAAAGAATATGAATTTCTGGGGGAATTATCATTATTTGATGCAGAAACTCGAACGGCCACTGCTCGCTGCCATGGTTTATGCACTTTTCTGGTTATTGAACGCAAAGATATGGAACAGTTAGCCCACGAATATCCAGCAATTGCCTTTAGTTTTATAAAAATGCTAATTAGCCGTATGCGTGGCATGGTTCTTGACAACAAAACTTAACTCAAATCCTTTTATGATAGCACGTTTTTTTGGTAATTTATTATCTATCAAATCCAATGAATGGGAAGGGGTACTTAATTTTTTCCTAGTTTTGCTGGTCTTTTCCTTTGGTTTCAGTTTTGCACGTAGTATTAGTATGGCTTTTTTAGGGGAATTAGGTGGTAACAAAAGTCTACCAATCATGAACATCCTGATAGATTTAACGGCGATGATCGGATTCATCCGGTATGCACATTATACTAACAAATTCAGTGGATTAAGCATTTTAAAGTTTTTACTATTGTCAACGGCCCTATTTTCTGTCATTGCACAACTCTTGTTTCTTTTAACGGCATACTGGCTCCCAGAACAAAAGTGGGTGTATGGATTTTTTTTCGTCGGTTCCTCCTTTTTTTTCATTATCATTTCCATACACATAGGCACTGTGGTGGCTTCCTATTTCACCGCATATCAAGCTAAGCGTGTGACACACATTATCAATGCTGGTATCCCTATTGGTAGTATATTGGGAGGCAGTAGTTTACTGATCCTTTTAAGATTTTTTCAGGTTGAACCACAATACTTAGTCGGCATGTTTAGTGGTGCTTGTTTCTGCGCGTTTTTGCTGGTGCGTATTGTCGATAGGTTTTCAAGTCCAGTGCGTATTGGCGAAACCCAAATGAAAGGTTCTAAAAATCCGTTAAGGGAATTGATGAGTGCTTTTAAATATACGCTTGGTTCTAAGTTAATGATTTTTATGTCCTTATGCCTGATATTATTCGTGATTACCCAGAAATTCTTGGAATACCAATATCAAACCGTTATTTATGTCATCGTTTATAAGAGTGTTGCAGAACGAACGGCCTTTTTTGCGACTTATGAAATCTTTGCTAATCTCGCTTTGTTTTTTTTCCAACTCTTTTTTACGTCACGTATTGTCATGGGTATGGGTGTTGGTGCCAGTAATTTGGTTTATCCGGTGCTATCAACACTGGCTGCTTTGGCTTTGTTTATTTATTTTTACGGCAAAGTACAATACCAGTGGGATAGTAGCATGACTATTATGTTAATCTTAGGCATTGTTACCCAATTCGTCAATCAAGAAATGCGTTGGGCATTGCGTACCCCAACCAATAATTTTCTATTTAATGCCATTCCCCCCGCTTTGTGGGGAAGCAATAAGGCTTTTCTCAATGGTATCGTCTTTCCGTTGTCAACATTCATGGCCAGCGCTTTGTTAATTTTAATCATGGGAAACCACGTTGAACCACCCGTAGCAGCCTCGTTGAATAATTCTATCTATTACATATTACCCTTAATTGCTTTAATAGTTTCCTTATTAGGAATTGCCGCAGCGGTGCCTCAATGGGCTGCTTATAACAAGGATATGTTTGAGTCACTCAATCGAAGACTATTTGACCCCCGCTTGGAGAAAATTAATAGCAAGCCGAACAATAGCCTCAAACAAATGATACAGCAAAATTTGAGTAGCCCAGATCCATACCATGTGATAGTGGTGTTGGAAATGATTCGTGTCCTTAGATTGAATGATTTTTTCAATCAAGTGGGCAATTTACTACTCAAAACTCAAGATTTTCAAATTAAAAAACATTGTATTAGTACAATAGCCGCTTTTCCGCAGTCCCAATCCAATTTGACTTATTTAGTAGAAGCATTGCAAACGGAGAAAAATGCCAATGTTTTACCACTGATTTTAAAAGAACTTGCGCAATTTCAATCAGTCAACTTAAATGACTCCATAGAAAAATTATTAATACACCCTTCATCAAAAGTATTTGTTGAGGCTTGTTTGTGTTTACACGCTCATCCAAAATATCCACGCAAACAACTGATTGAAAACAGAATTTTAGGACGTATTGAAAATTCTAATAAGTCGTCGGATACCGCACTTTATTTATATGCTTTGGGTAAATTACAACAACCACACCATAGTAATATCGTTTTACCTTTTTTTAAGAACGAAAAATCCGAAGTTCGTGTCGCAGCGTTTACGGCTTATGTTCATATGCTTGAAGGGCAACTAGAAACCTATAAACCCTGCCTTATTGAAGCACTCAATTCACCTGATAAGGAAATTAAAATCGTTGCTCTAAAGGCACTTAAAGAGTGTAAACCTTTGGAAGATTGGTCACCCATTATTCAGTTATTAGGGGAAAGGGATCGTGCCGTCGTAACAGAAAGCAAAGAGTTATTGCGTTTGAGTTTAAATATCAGTCGATCAGCATTTATTGAATATATGTTTTCCGACAAAATGTCTGTGCAACAACGGTTTGAAATTTTATCGCTAATCTATCCGAAACTTAATAATGAACACCGCAAGCGTTTACAACGTGGGGCTGATGAAGCATTAAAGAAATTTATTCAAGTCAATGCGTTATTAAAATTACATGAATCAAAAGAACATAACAGTAAAGCGGATGATCTCATCACAAAGATATTGCAAGAAATAGCCGAAAGCCACTTACTTCATACGCTGACTGTGATCACTTTTGTGTCAGAGCAAAACATAGAATTTTTTCAACGGGTTAATCATGGTTTATTCTCGTCAAATCGTGCTAATCAAGGTAATGCTTTGGAAGTGTTATCTAATGCAAGAGAAAAATACTTAGCCGATAGGGTACTCAAGTATTTTGAGGAACGTGTGAATAATATTCAAACGATCCGTCACATTTACTCTGTGCTATTTAACGATAGTTTAAAAATAGACCATAATTGCTATGAATCGCAATTATTCGCATTGGATCATGATATGCTCAAAGCGTGTTTATTTTATACTGGGAGAGAAAAAACGGGGAAATTGAGATTGAATCATACCAACGAAAATGTGCGTCGATTATTGACGTAAAAGCGTCCACAAAAAGGGAAAAATAGATTTTTATAAGAGCCTGTTCAAAATCTTTTTTATTTTGTTCTCAAATGGTTGAAAGATGTGTTTTGTGAAATGTTGAACTTCCTGTCGTCAGTCCAACCTACGCGCTAAAAATGTGCAAATACAAAATGATACCCATTAGAACTATAAGAGGATAACCAATCCTTCCAGCAAAACGAATGGAATTAACTCGTTCCTTATTTTCTTCATAAACATGCATGAGAATCACTGATAATATAGAACAGACAGCCAAAAAGTAAATCAGGTAGAATGTATATTCAATGAAGGTAAAATAGGCTAATGTTGGCAGTTCAGAAGATAGCCTAATATGTAATAAGGATGTCGGCAAAATTAGGTTAACCCCTAAGCTCACTTGTGTGGAAAATGCTCTGACATAAAATATACCATATCCCAAAATAACTAATAAGATATTGGGAAAGATATTTTTTAATAAGAAGCTCAGCATGTTGCGGTTAATTTCTATGACTACATTTAAACGAGAATACTTTAATTGGTGTTCTGAATCGAAAAATCGGGGGGAACCAAACGTTGAATCGGTTTCTTGAATATCTTCATAGAATGATATTTTGTCAACTTGCCAACCATTGGCAGAAAAAACATTATTTGCTTTCACCTTTTCCACCAATTTATCACCTTCTCGCATTCCGCGAGAATCCACCGCATAAATCAAGGTATCGCGTGTTTTATATTGATGTTTGAAATAGATGGGTAATATCTGGTGATCCAGTGGATAACGATGAAAATCAAAGTTACCTTTAAATTGTGCTTTCACACGATAATTTTTCGTGATAGTGTTTCCATTGATAGACTGATCCTTATAAATCATCGGTGTTTCTTTTAAAATATTATCTTTGGTTGTTATGCTATTAACAAATTCAACTTTACCGAAATCACATTGGATTTTATAACGTACATTTAAGTTGGTAAGATCAGCACATTTGATCTTGTTAGCATCAAATTTACTGTCATTTTTGAAACGAAACCAAATATAAAAATCAACAACATAAGTTGATTCTTTGGTTTTAAGTTGGCTGATGTCGTTGAATTCAATCCCCACATAAACCACATCTGCCTTACTCCTAAACTTACTATTCGCTTTAATCAAGTTGCCTTGGAAGATTTCAGGCAAAATATTTTTTGTCTTGCGTTGTGAACCAACCCAATGTTTTTGTCGATATTGAGACAAAACAACTGTTGGTTTGCCTTTATTGAAAACGCCAACAGATATTGATTTATCTACATCACCGTTTTTATCAAAATAAATAGGACCAGTTACACCCTTAACGGCAACGTTAGGGTCAGATATTTGCCATAAACTCTCTTTTAACTGTTCTCGTTTTTCTGTCAGATTGACCGATTTTTTGTTCTCTGGAAATTGTTTAAGCGCGTGAAGAATGACTTGCGCCGCGTCGTAATGGACAATGGCTGTTGTTGAAGGATTTTCATCTCCGTAAGCTTTTGAGAAAATTCTCTTAAAATCAATAAATGGTTTACCGCCTAAATCTGCCAGAAATGGTGTGGTAAAATAAATCCCATTGGTATAATAGCCTGATTGGTTTTTGTCTCGTACCTGTTTATTGATTGTTTCTAAAAAAGCACGACTAGACAGCGCGTCAGCGCCAATAATCCTATTATGCACGTCGCTTTTTTGCAGTGCAATAATCGTGTTTGCGGCTTCTTGTGAATGGGTGGCAAGGAATAGGATACCCGATTTTTTTCTTTTCTTTTTCAAAGTCTTAATGACTTCTTTTAAGGTATTTTTGAAATTATCTTGTCCATCAAAATGCCATTGATTTTTGATCTTCAAACCAATACTTTTTGCAGTTTTTATGAAGCTATCTGCTAGGGTTGAACCATAAGCATCTTTATCAAAAAGAACACTGGCTCTGTTATATCCAAGAACCTTATGTACATAATAAGCTAACAATGTCCCTTGATCACTGTTATTAAAAATAACCCGAAAATACCAGTCGCTTTGTTGTGTTAATTGATCAGCAGTGGCAGAACCGGAAATGGCTGGAATGCCTTTTTCTTGATAAATTTTGGTTGCAGCTAGGGAGGCATCACTGGCATAATGTCCAATGACCGCAACCGCTTTACTATTGGCAATTTCCAACGCCTTTTCTTTGGAAAGCATTGAACCATCTTGATCGTCAAACTTAAGCAATTGGACTCTTTTACCATGAATTCCTCCTTGTTTATTAATCTGGTCAATGGCTAATTGAACGCCTTGCACCATCGCCTTACCATTAGCGTCTTCCATTGGGCCAGCTACGGCAATGTAAAGCCGTTCTGAAAAAAAGTGACCTTTCCATAGTAAAACCAATGCGATAACCAGTAAAACTAACGAAAATAGTCCGTAAAGCAGTTTTCGATTGATTAGTTTTTTCTTCTGATGTTTCACCATAATATGTGGTGGAATATAAATTGTTTCAGACATAAATTTTCCTCAATTTTCTAATCGCCAATCCCGAATATGTTGTCCACCAAATGGCATACTATACCATTCCTTTACCCAAGGTTTTACTAAGCTCCTCCTCTTGGCAAAATAAATAGGGACAACCGCCGCTGTTTCTTCAGTCAGAATTTGCTCAGCACGATGGTAAAATTGTTTGCGTTCGGCGAAATCGGAACTCTGCTGGGCATTTTCGACCACTTTAGCAAATTCAAGGTTTTTCCAACCTATCCAGTTATAGCCTTTCTCTGGATGAAAAGCTTCATAAAGCCAGTTATTCGCATCTGGATAATCAGCACACCAGCGCATCCGAAATATATGCGGTGTCTTGGGTTGTTTAATAGCCGCAAGATAACCATTAAAACTAAGCCCATTATCACCGGTTTTAATATCAATGTTTAAATGATGTTTCAACATCATTTGAATCGCTTCAGCAATTATTTTTAAACCCGGTTCGGCATGGTGAAGAAAAAGAACATTGGTGGGAAAATCTTTACCGTTAGGATAACCCGCTTCTGCTAACCATTGTTTGGCTTGGTCCGGATCAAAAGGAATGCCCACCGGTTCTGGATCATCGGGATCAACAGAACCAAAAATAGGTGGGCGAGTTACAGTTATCGCGGGAGAATGAACACCGTCAACAATAAAATCATTTAAAGTTTGTTTATCAATGGCTGCCGCAATCGCTTTGCGAACGAACAAATTATCCATAGGGGGTTTTTGTGTGTTAAAGCCATACCACACCGTGCAAAAGCTAATGTTCTCGAAGACTTCTCTACGCAAAGCGGCGTGGAAAGTAATACGCTGAATTTCTGTGGTTGGCAGAGACAGATACTCTTCGCCGCCCATGATATCCAGTTCGTTGTTTTCGTACATAATTAAACCTAATATGCCATTTGGAATAATATAGTAATGGACTTCCGGAATGTTGACTTTATTCGCTTCGTAATAAGTAGGATTCCTTTTTAGGATGATTTGGTCACTTTTTTCCCATTTAAATAACTGGTAAGAACCGTTAGTTTGAATATATTTCGGATCAGTCCAGTTTTTGCCCTGTTGTTCAATCACTTGGCTCGGCAATGGACGATAAATACCTAAACTGACCAATGCAGGAAAATAACTTGCTGCATGTTCTAAGGTAAATTCAATTGTATAGTCATCAATAGCACGAACCCCAAGAGATGTAAAATCTTCCGATTGCGCTTTATGGATGGTTTCCGCATTTTTAAGGATATAAAGCGTATTGACCGTTGGTGCTTTTGTCTCTGCTTTAAGATTGCGTTGAATAGCCCAGACAATATCATGAGCGGTAACTGGTTCACCACTGGGAGTCCATTTGACATCTTGGCGAAGTTTAAAAGTATAAACCCTGCCGTCTTCGCTTACTTTCCACCCGGTAGCCAATTCAGGTACAACATTATAGTTATTTTTTGGGTCAAAATCGGTCAATCCTAGAAATAGTTGTTCAATAAATTCAACACTGTCGTTAGTGAAAGTGAGGCCAGGATCAATGGTTGAGATGTTTTTTTTGATTGGGATTCGTAAATAATCGACGTGTTGAGGCTTGTCAATTGTTTCAGATTCTTGTGGCCCACATCCGCTAACAAATACTACGACCAATAAGTTAATAAAAAGAAAAGGTTTGAATTGCAACATAATATTCGATTGTAATATTTCAGTTGTCAGTGAAAGTTAATAAGGAATAATTGACAAAAAAAGATATATTTTACTCGTTGATAGCCTCAACAAATATCCCCAATATTTTCTCCACTTGGCTAATCAAATATTCATCAAAATCAATATAAACAGTATTATTTTCAAGCTTTAAAAATCGCCAATTACTTCCGGTTGTCACTACACCCAATATGCTGGTTGTTGAATTTGAGTGTTCATCGTTGTAAATTTTCGCCGCTAGCATTTCTGCAATACACTGTGCATAACCGGATTTGATGTTTTCATTCTTAGCCTCAACAATACAGATGATTGGAAATTCAAGGAATATTTGATTAGATGATTTGCTTAAAATAAAATCACAATAACCATTTAAACCCTTTTTATCATCGACATTAAATTCGATACCGGAAAACAAACTCACCGAACGTTTAAGGATTTTTCTTACTTCAACAAGCACCGGCGCAATAATAAATTCAGAACGGGCTTTTTCGGTATTAATATTCAAAGCCAACGGAATATTTTCTGCTAAAATCTCTGCCAATTGTTCACTTGCTTGAATATTTTGAGTGTTTTTAAAGAGTGAACCACTCGAACTGATGACAATATCAAATTGGCTCTCAAATTTGTCAAGCGTTTTAAAATCACTGTATGACATAAATATTTATCCCTAGTTTGCTGGTTAAAATTAAAGACCGAAAAGACTCACCGATTGGGGGCGAAAAATCAATTTCAAAGTTTTGTGTTGTTTCGGGAATGGAGCGCAGCGGATTTCCCGAAACTCCCAACCCAAATTTGGAGCGAAAAACAGATGGGATGTGTTACCGTTGTTTCTGGAATGGAACGAAGTGGATTTCCCAAAACGCCCAACCCAAATTCAGGCTCGTATTACCATTGTTTCGGGAATGGAACGAAGTAGATTTCCCAAAACGCCCAACCCAAATTCAGGGTCGTATTCCCGTTGTTTCGGGAATGGAACGAAGTGGATTTCCCGAAACGCCCAACCCAAATTCAGGGTCGTATTCCCGTTGTTTCGGGAATGGAACGAAGTGGATTTCCCGAAACGCCCAAGTTCAGGCTCATATGAAAACTATACCATCGTTGTTTCGGAAAATCCGCTGCGCGCAATGAACGAAATAACTGTTTGGGGTTTCGGGAAATCCGCTACGCTCCATTCCCGAAACAACATAAAATCTACAATTTTTGTTGCATATTTTCAGAATAAAGTTACCGTTGTTTCGGGAATGGAACGAAGTGGATTTCCCGAAATCCCCAAGTTCAGGGTCGTATTACCATTGTTTCGGGAATGGAACGAAGTGGATTTCCCGAAATCCCCAACCCAAATTTGGAGCGAAATGTTCCCCACCATCTTTCACAAAATCGTTGGTGATTTAATAGGAAGTATACCCGGCTTATCTTGATAGATAGACAAGTAACTCGAAAACTGATACGCGGAGGGTTCAGATACTAATTGAGCACGTACTGGATTATTATGAATATAGTCCAATTGAGTGTGAAAAACAGTTGGTGTATCAATTGGAATACCACGAGCTTGTTCCTTCCAGACTGCATACCGTGCTTTTCCATTGCTGTGTTTAGCAAAAATTTGTAAAATACTTTGCGCTTGTGATGCAAACGGTGTGTCTAAAAAACTTTCTAATTTGCGGCTCATTTTACAAGAACTATCACGTAACGTTTGTTGTACGCAACGTTTTACACCATCAGCAGTTGGTGCTGAAATGAGGATATGAATATGATTATCCATAATCACATAGCCATGCAAACTAACCACATATTTATCAAGATATTTCTGTAGTGAACCTACCACTATTTGTTTAAAATCATCAGTACGCAAAATGTGAATCTTTTCAGTGATACGACTGGTAAAAAAATAGAGGGTATTTGGTTGATAATAGTTTTTCCATTTCATCATTGGTTTCCAATTTGGGGTTTCGGGAAATCCGCTACGCTCCATTCCCGAAACAACATAAATTAAATTCACCAAACAAACATATACGGCTTACGAGTTATTTTTCTGTACGCGTCATACATCTGTATTTAACTCGTAAGGTGTATAAGCGAAGCGTCATACACCAAAACCAAGATAATAATATGATACAGCGGTACAAAATGGCGTATGTGGTTGGTGCATGACGCTATCGCTTATGCACCCTACAAATCACAAATTATTTAAATTCACCAACTCGTAAGGTGTATAAGCGAAGCGTCATACACCAAAACCAAGATAATAATATGATACAGCGGTACAAAAAATGGCGTATGTGGTTGTGCATGACGCTATCGCTTATGCACCCTACAAATCACAAATTATTTAAATTCACCAAACAAACATATATGGCTTACGAGTTACAAATCACAAATTATTTAAATTCACCAAACAAACATATATGGCTTACGAGTTTTGAATGTTGGAGTTCGCAAACTCACTCCAACCTACGGGCTGGTAAAAAAATAGATGGTATTTGGTTGATAATAGTTTTTCCATTTCATCATTGGTTTCCAATTTGGGGTTTCGAGAAATACGCTGCGCTCCATTCCCGAAACAACATAATTATCATTATCGGCTGCGCACGGGCCACACCCTTAAGCCATCGCCGTAGTAGCCGAAGTCGCGGTTGTTGTAGGTGTAGAATTTGCCGCTGTTGAGGTTCACGCCCCATGCTCGCCAGTAGGATCCGGTGTACGCGTTACTCGACCAGTAGTCCATAGACACCACGTCCGAAAACGCATCACCTTCTTTCCAAGGACCAGTACCCGTCGCATTAGAGATAGCTGGCCTATATTTATCATCTATCATCGCTTTCCACTCTTTTCTGGTAGGCAAACGCCACATTCCAGCCCTTGAACCATCACTAAGTCCACATTGTCCATGAGCGAGTTTGGCAGCACTTTGCCGAGCCGTATCCCAAATTATCCAGCCAAAACAATTCGCATTCTTCAGCCATATCAGCCCACTCCGAGTATCCGTCACAGTACCATCATTATTGTCGTAGTAGCGAATATCTGGATCTATCGGACACCCTTTCTTAGAGCCACTTTTATAAATGTCCTTGGTCCTTTCTGATTTTGAGATATTACGTGGGCAAAGATCCTGATAATCAGCAATACCGTCTTTATCTAAATCTAATGGACAACCGCGAGAATTAACCTTTTTAGAAATTTCTGTCGAGGTATTACGAGGACAAGAATCTTGATAATCCGCAACACCGTCTTTATCCGAATCTAACGGGCAACCTTTCTTAGAGCCACTTTTATAAACACCCTTGGCCTTTTCTGATATTGTGTTATTAGGGCATTTATCTAGCTCATCAATAAAACCATCTCCATCACTATCAACTAGCCGTGCCTCTAATTCGGCTAATTTCAGTGATCCCGGATTCGCGGCGCGTAGCATTACCAAATATTTTTCAGCTTGATCTTGCCGGTCTTGTTTCAAAGCCTCTTCTATCTGAGTAATGAAATACTTTCCAAGGGCTAATATCTCATTGGAACGAGTGGGCGTTGTCGGCCGACGACATGGCCCCAAACAAAATTCACCATGAAAGGAACTATTGTACCAAGGAGTTTGTTTGGAGTTAGTCGCTTTTTCAACGGCAGCCCCGGTCTGGTTAAAAACTTCATAAATAGGCAAACCATTACCGTTTTTCATCGTGGCAACCAAATGTTTGGTATAAATCCCATTACGTTCATCACCTTCACCATCACTTGCCTCTTTACCAGGTGCAGTGGCATAGACTATCATGGAACCCTTGGCATTCATTTCGGCCAAACCACGTTTGGCAATACCCCGACTTTTAATTGACATTTTAGTACGACAAGCATCCAAAATCACAATGTTGACTTGGGTACCGGCCTCCTCCATCATCCCTAATACATCATTGGCATCAATGGCATGACCCCCTTTCACCGGTTTGGCACTACGAAACTTTTTACCCACTGGAATGAGATAATTAGTTCCTTCTATCTGCACACCATGCCCAGCAAAGTAAAATAGTCCTACCTCGCTATTTTCTAACCGTTTTTCAAACTCGTCAATGGCATCCTCCATGTTTTCCATTTCGCCATCTTTGAGCAAAATAACTTCAAAATCATAGTCTTCCAACACGGCTTTCATGTCCTCAGCATCATTAACCGGATTTTTCAAGGGAGTAAAAAGATTATTGTATGTTTGCCCGGGATAATTCGCATTACCAATGACTAAAGCGACTTTTTGCTTAGCCAAAACGGGTGAGATAGACAAGAAAATTGCTAGTAGTAATGTGATGAATTTCATCATAGTTGTGTTTCCAATTGTTAATTAAAGGTAACTACTCAGGGCAACCATAAAGGATTGCCCCTACAACAATATTCTTAAGGAATGGTCACGAAATAACTTCCCGTTTTATAAAGCGGGACTTACCGTGTAATTCCATTTGCCCATAACGGAGTCAAATTTAATATTCGCATGTTCATAAAAATCGCTTGCGACTTTCTTTCCTGT
>Ga0233403_10000259_pt1 | contig 24887 bp, 9 predicted proteins | sample Na_oxic_1_MG_FD_179866 | JGI IMG/M metagenome (GOLD analysis project Ga0233403, IMG submission 179866) | Seawater microbial communities from Saanich Inlet, British Columbia, Canada - Na_oxic_1_MG | ecosystem: Environmental > Aquatic > Marine > Inlet | place: Canada: British Columbia | collected...
TATTATGAATGCTATCATAAACCATATCCAACTGATAACTATGCTGTTTATCCGGCTGATAATCAAACGTACCCTCCGCATGAGTCAACCGATACAAATCATCATAATCATAATGATACTGCGTCGCTCCACCCAATTGATTCGGAGAAGTCACTGCCGCCGAGTTTGCTTGCCCCAGAATATTTCCAACCAAATCATACTCATAAGTCAGGTTTTGAAACAGATTGCCATCGCCTTTACCAGCCTTTAAATTAGCCAACCGCCGATTTAACGGATTATAACTATAGCTGGTGCGAACATTATTGCCCAAATCAACAAAAGTCCGTTGCCCAAACTTATCGTATTCCAGCCGTTTGAGATACACATAATGATGCCCAGCCTTATCTCCAGCAGCCGCCCGAATTGAGCCACCCGAATCATATTTATTAGTCAACACTTCGCCATCAGGATAAGTCAAACTTTGCAACCGATTCCAAGTATCAAACACATACTCAGTGGTATAAACTTCCGGACTCAAAGCACTATTACCCTGCGTATCCGAAGCTATCGTCTTGATGGTTTTGACCGTTTCACCCAACTTGCCATAAAAACGCTCATCCATCCCTGACTGATCGCTGACCGTAACAATTCGATTAGCCCGATTGAAAGCCGCACCCGGCCCACCGTAAGTATAACCCACATCAATGGTTGAAAACAGCAATTTACCTTTATCATCAAAACTTGGCGGATAAACAATACTACTCAAACGATTGTAATCATAATTATACAGAATCGCTTGCCCCCCAATTCGATTATTTCGCAAATTCGCTGTACTCTTCTGCCGTACATTCGAGGCTAAATCATACACCGTCTCAGTCAAACCCATATCAGGACTATCAATATGCGTCCGCCGCCCAAAATTATCATAACTCACCGTAGTGGCATTCTTCTGGTCATCAACCACCGTAACAATTTGTTTAAGCGAATCATACTCGTAGCTCGTCCACAGAGTTTCACCTTCATTAAATTCCTTGACCGCCGTGATAACGCCACGCACATCCTTAAACGTTTCTTTAAAGATACCATTGGCATCCGTAACTTTAGTCCAGAATTGATTTTGTTCATCACGATCCGAACCAAACCCATAAGCGATGAACGTACTGGTAGTATCTGGAATCGTAGTGCTAACCGAGCGATCCATCACATCATAAACCGTCACCGTCGGCTGAATACTATCCACGCTGGTATTAAACACACCCTGCTTACCCAAAGATTCAGTAATCGGATAATATTGCTCAATCCCCCGTCCCAGAAAATCAAACACCACATGCCCAGACACCGTCATCACATCACGGGTACTACCATCTGCCCCAACATGAATCGTGGAATCTTTCTTGGTTTGCAACACCCGCTTGAGTCCATCAGTAAACAATACCGTTTCTATCGGGTCATTGACATTGCGATACACATCAATATGCTGGGTCAATGCCCAAGGTATCTCTGCTTCAGGATGATACTCAAACAAAATCGTATCCAAGCCAGTTCCAGTTTGATAAGGCCCAACAATCGTCTTCACTCGCCCAAATTGGTCATAAGTGTAGTCCAACGGATTGTTATTGATGTCCGTCGTATTAGTCACCTTACCATATTTGAGGTTGTAATCGCCGCGTGACACATAGCCAAAGCTATCGGTGACACTGGTATTATGGGTATGCACCGCATCATCATAAGTATAGGTCAAACTATAACGTTGGCCCTTGTAATTGCTTGGCCCAGTCAAACGCTCAATATTGCCATACTGGTTATAAGAGATATTCGAGGTCGCTGCACTGCCATTGGCCAGATAAATACTCACCTGCCGCAGATTACCAGTACCACTCTCAAAAATAGCTTCCCGTCGCCGCAACACCGTACCACCATTATCAGTCACGATAATCTTATCAGCTTTGCCCACAATATAATTAGCTTCATCATGGAAATAACCAATCACCGCCTTGACATCATCTTGGGTTCCAACATCCGCGCCATCGACAAAATGGATAATATTGCCAAGTGCATCATACTGATTTTCGGTATAAGTTGATTTACCCGCTTCTGATTGGCCCTCATAAAACCGCTTCTCAACCCGTCGCAACTCTGGAAATACGGTAGCAGTCAAATGAGTTGGATTCACCAATTCACCACCAGTATCCATATTCCGCAGCATATAAATATTGTCGGTTTCCAGATACAAATTGTCATCCGCATCCGCCGTAGTTTCCTTAGCTAACAACCCTTTTCGATAATAGCTGTCATTATGGAACTCACGAGTAATGGAACGATACAATTTATCGCCCTGACTAGCATCCCGATGTTCTTCCACCACCGTGCGATAACCATAGAAATCGCGTTCTTGCCGATTGTAGAAGCCATCTTCATAGCGATACGTTTTCACCTGCACATCCACACCATCGCCTTCATGGCCATCATGGACTAATACCTTGGCAAAAACCCACTTACTATGGGGTTGCTTGTAAGTGTTGCCACTACGTTCATACTCAACTTCAAAAGAAGCCCCTAACGGACGGTGGACACTTTTGAGGAGATTAGTCCGTCCAATCTGACCTAGCCCAACTTGAAGCTTGCTATCTTTTTCCGAAGATAAATAGTCAGGAAAACCGTCACCATTGATGTCAACAATACTGACTTCTTGCCGATTCATGGATCGACTATAGTCCGCACCGGGATTGATTACCAAACGCAATACTGGCGCAATAGGGATAATAGGAATACCAATTGTAAAATAGGCACTTACGCCAAAATTAATATTGGCACCTAAGCCCATTCCCTTGTCAGATGTTACTGGCCAATTGGCCGGGGCCGCAAAGCCATTACCGATATTAAGGCTAACTGATACTCAACTGTTCTCTCTATACAGCACTAGCTTTATTCTTAATTTTGTAATAGCCACACTTTAATTGTGCCATCACTACTCCCAGAAGCTAAGAATTTACCGTCTGGTGAAAAGGCTACTGAATTGACATTGTCTTTATGCTTATTCAGTGTCACAATGGCTCTGGCTGATTCCAAATTCCAAATTCTTATCGTGTTATCAGAACTTCCTGAAGCTAACCATTTCCCATTTGGAAAAAAGGCGATAGAATTAATATCGTCTGTATGTCCTTTCAAAACTGCTTTGAGATGTTTTGATTTAACGTCCCAAATCTTGATGGTTTTATCTTCACTACTATATGCCAGAGTCCTACCATCAGGCGAATACGTTATAGAACCACGAATTGAATGGTTTCCTACATAAAAACTATCATGTTTTAACTTAGAAATATCACATTCATGCAATGAAATTGGATGTTCGCCTGCCCACAAACTGACAGTATTACATTGTTGAGTTGATTCTATATCCAAAAATTTAATCATTCCATTTCCATCATAAGTATCTAAAATTAACTTACCATCAGGAGAAAATCCAAGTAACCCATCAGAAATATCTGTTAAACTTAAAATTTGTTTACCAGTACTCGTTTCCCACAATTTAAGTTTATTTATATCGTTTGAAAGACCTTCTTCATCAAATTCTTCTATTGTTTCGCCGTTTTTCTTATAAAGAACATCAGCACCATAACAACACGCCGCAACTTTCTTTCCATCTGGAGAAACAGCAATTGAAGTGGGATATGCTTGGTCATAACCAAATGTAAATTCAGTATGAGTAAAATCAGTATACTTTTTGTTATTCCAGTTATCTCTGTTTTTGATAATCTCCGATGATCCTCCAAACAATATAGCAATAGTTTTTCTATCAACAGAAAAAGAAATATTTTCATATTCAAGTCCTGATATTTCACATTGAGTAGTAGAGATGAAACTTTCTGTTTTTTCATTTAGATTCCATAAGCTGATATTACAACGCCTTCCTGAGATTAAAGTTTTGCTATCTGGAAAAAAAACTGAAAATGTATTTACTACTACTTCATCATAATAATGTTTTGGTATAAAAGTTAAATGTTCTTTAGCACGTAAAGAAGAAAACGATTGATTTATAATAGATTGATTGATTTCCAATTGAAATACCCAACCATCGCTTTTACCAGCACCTTTGGACCATGTATAACCACTTACTAAAACACGATTATCAATAAGCTCTATAGCCGGCATTCCGTCTTCGCCAATTCCTCCAAAAGTGCGTTCCCAAACTTTTCCACCCCATTTATCCAATCTTAACAGCCATACATCGCCTTGACCAATACCTTTTGAAAAAGTTTGCCCGCCAATAATAACGCCATCATCAGATGTAATTTTCAAAGAATAAGTTTTATCTTCTTGGCTACCACCAAACGTTCTTTCCCAAATTCGTTGCCCTAACTTGTCAAATTTTAAAACCCATACATCAGTTTTTCCGTTTCCTTTTGAAACAGTGTTACCCGCAACAAAAATATCGCCATTTTCATTTAACTCCAGTGCAGTGATTTCATCCTTATCGTTACCACCAAATGTACGTTCCCATACCATTTTACCTTGTCCGTCAAGTTTAAACAGCCAAGCATCAAGGTTAGACTTGGTAGATTCAGTAACACCAGCAACAATTATTTCACCATTGCCTAACGTATCTAAAGCAAGTGCTTTGTCCCAAAAATTTCCCCCAAAAGTATGTTCCCAAACAACAGCACCAGTTTCATCTAACTTGAACAACCAAGCATCTGCACCAGTATTATTACTACCAGATTGAGTATAACCTGCAATGATATAGCCATCATCATTGCTAGGTGCCACTGCTTTGATAACATCATTGGCATTACCACCAAATGTACGTTGCCATAATTCATTTCCCTGAGCATCCAATTTTAATACGATACCATCATAATGTTTGGGAGTAACATCTCGTTGATATGAACCCACCACGACAACCTGTTCATGGGGAGTTACATATATATCACGAAACCCAACGTGTTTTTCCTTTTTTAAAGTATATTCCCAAATTTTCCGCCCTTTTTCAGTCAATTTAAGTATCCAACCATTATAATAATCAGAACCTTGAGGTTGTGTCATACCAGCAACAAACAATTGACCAAATTTAATTCTCATGGCTCGAAATTCATCACGCATCCGTCCACCAAAAAATTTTTCCCAAGTCGGTGGCCCATCTAAACTTTCTGATATGCCTTCATTCAATTGGAAGTGAACATTTTTAGCCTTTTTCATCCAGTCAGATGCTTTATCTTCATTGCCTCTTCTTCGTTGTTCAGAAGCCAATTTTTGATAAGCAGCCACTATTCTTCTTTCACCAGTGCCGCTTGATATTAAAGAATGAGAGGGTTCTAATTCCTGCAATTCTTTCAAGACTTGCAATGCAAAACGTGGATTACGGCTATCTCCCATTGTAAGACGATAATTGCCTAAATGACGTTCAAACTCCGTGACTAATTCTTCTACTGAAGAAGCATAAGAAAGAGTAGATACTGCATCATTATCAAACCCAAATAATTGCTTAAATTTATCGTATTCCTTATCTAATACAACACCATAAGTGGTTAAAATTAGATTGCCAATAAATCCAATTATTCCAAATAAAATGATTATAGTTATAGAAATTTTAGTAACTTTCATAGTAATCTCTCAAGAGAATGTGGTAGATGAATGTAAAATGGACAAAGCAGAAGTGCAACCCAACCATGTAGTAATGCTGTCATTACGATAATAATAGCATAACCCACTGACTATTTATATTTTAGTGTTAATAACTTTGACTCAGAAAGCCCTTATCTTTTGAAATAAAACTCATTATTGATAATTGTGTCCTTGCCTTAATACTGGTTTACAGCAATATATGATTATATCGATATTGGACATTATTGCCATTAGTATCCCGTGTCTCCCGCAATGCCCACTTAAACACATTGCCGTTATAATCAGTCAATACCGCCTCAGCAACTAAATCATTATCAGGATCACCACCATAAAACGATTTATTTCCATTCTTATCAATCACTTCCCACCAATAATTACTTGGATGATTACCATGCCGAATGATTTTTTGGAAAGCGCCTTCTACCCGTTGATGAAAAATTTTCTCTGGAGTACGTGGTTTCAATTCATCCCGATGTGCTAATGGCGTAAGCATTCCACCACTTAACGTATAAGTTTCAGTTTCCTGACTAGCACTATAACGCGGTACACCCCAACCAGTATGAATATCAACCGAGGGTACGGACAAACTCCAATTCAAACCCATCCAACCATTACCACCCGCCGAACTATAAGAAACACCCAACTGTGGCTGCATACCCACTCGTCCCGGCGGAATCTCAATTGGATAACTTAAACGCATGTCACCCATATTATTAGCTTGTGGCACTTCAATCAGATTAATTCCAGCACCCGGATTAGAAGCTTTAATATCCTTAATTTGGGTAGGATTAAATGACACCGATTGTGGCGACTCTGGCACCGTCACCACCGAGTTGATCATATCGGTAAAATGGTCGGTATAACTAATAACGTTATTACCTTTCTTATCAACCGTAACCTTTTCCAATTCCTGCCACTTACCTAATTCCCTATCAAAATAAAAGGTTTTAATATCATCTTCACTATGCCCAGCCGGAATAAGCGATTTAGCATAAGGCACTGTAACCTTAACCTTATTCTTAAACTTCATTCCTTTCGGGAAGAACCGATAACCTTTGCGTGGCCCTTTGGTAACATTAGTCATACCCGGATCAAGTGCTTGGATTTCCAATGGATACAACGACTGAATACACAAAGTCGTCTCCGCATCCACCGCCTCAGCATTAACATCTAACTCTGCTTCATCATGAGCCAGTTTCTTAGCTTGCCCGGGCGCGACTTTGCCGGATTTGATCCGCGCGGAATTAGAGCCAGAACTAGTTTGGTCATAATTCTCTATGTTACAACCCGAAGGTGGTGGCGATTCCCCGGATTCATCGGTTGTAATCACCGTTGGCACTTGGTAAATAGTCTGTTGCCGTAGTTGCCCGGCTTCATCCGTAAATACCAATACCATAGAACCATCGGCTAATTCCGTTAGCCCCACTTGTTGCCCGGCACTTGCCGGCTCAGATGCTAAATTCGCCCGATAAGTTTTCCAGTCGTCACCAACCTTAACCTTAAACGAGCCATCATCTAACATCATGACTTCATCAAATTGCTCGGCTAAAGATTCGAGTAAAGTTTTCTTAGCCTGAATTACTGGCTCAGCAAAAATCTCGCGCCCGAAACCAGTCACAAATCCTACCCCATCACCATATACCGTAACTCCAGCCGCTTGTTCAGTGCTAACTTGGATGACTTGTACCGGGGTAGCAACATAAACTGTATCGTCAATAGCCAATTCAATTTGACCATTAGCCGAACTTTGCTCAAGTTGCCAATTATTATCCTTTAACTGGGGAAGGCTATTGACTTGTTCGAGCAAACTTGGCGATTGGGGATTTTGACTTACCGCATTAGCGGGTAAAACATCAGTATTTAAATTAACTGCGGTTGCGCCTTCTTCAGCAAAATCATCTACTAAAGCAAGGGTTAAATTGGCTCCGGCGGGGATAAGCTCATTCCGCGCAAACACCACTCCGCTACCAACAACGACATTTTCCCCAAGCTCAGTTTTTTCACCGATAAGTACATTAGCTAAATCCGCATCATGAATAGTGGCGTTTTGAATTAAGGGTAAATCATCATTCCCGCTCACAACCCCGGTAATTTCACCACCACTAACTATCGTATCTTCACCCAGCACGACATCTTGCAACACACCTTCATTGACAACTTTGCCTTGCAAATTACCACCAACAGTCGTATCCTGTTTAACGAAGACATCAACTAAAGTGCCTTGATTATTTATATTACCGTCCACAATTGCCCCGGTTACCGTCGAACCCGGCAATATTGTGTTATCGTGCAACACTCCTAATCCAATTTCTGGATTACCATTTACGCTAATATCACCACCCAAATTACCGCCGTTCAAGTTCGAGCCAACAAACGTGGTATCGAGGATAGTGCCTTGATTCTCAATCGTACCGGTAGTCGTACCGCCAATTAATGTTGCATCCGGCGAAACCGTCGCATTCGAGATTGTGCCATTATTTATATTATCCCCAGCCAGCACCACGTTAGAAACACTAGCATTTTCCCCAAACGCGCCATCAGTAACAGTTGCCCCACCAAAATTACCAACTATATTTATATTACCGGTAGTTGGCGGCAATGAAATTACTGGTAAATTAGTAGTTGGCTCCGGTGGCTCATCTTCTGATGGTTTCTCAATAGGCTCAACCGGTGTCGGCTCAACCGTTGCCAAATCTGAAGGTTTGGACTCCAAGCCAGATCGCTGTGATTCAACCGGTGTCGGCTCAACCGTTGCCAAATCTGAAGGTTTGGACTCCAAGTCAGTTCGCGGTGGCTCAACCGGTGCCAAATCTGAAGGTTTGGACTCCAAGCCAGATCGCTGTGGTTCAACCGGTGTTGGCTCAACCGGTGGTGGATTTTGCGGTTGTGATATAACTGGTGGGGTTTCAGGTTCGACAGTTTCCACCATCCCCTTTAGAAATGCCAAACTACCAATATTGCCTTTATCTAATCCTTGGAATTCCTTAATCGAATTACCATTTATATCAAAAATCCGAATACCGGTGCCCTTAGCATCACCAACAATAATTTCAGTGGCTGAGCCATTGCCATCAATATCACCGGCTGTGATTTCAATACCATCACCAAAACCGGTATCAAACTTATGGAGCCGTTCACCATTGAGGCTATAAATTTCCACCGTGCCACCATTGCTTGCCATCCCGACAATAATTACCGGTGTACCGTTTAAATCACCAACCGCGACTTTGACACCATAAACAATAGATGCTGGAGATTCGTCTTTTTTGCCCGGTTTAGGTTTTTCTTCATCCGGTTCAGATGTTGATACCGGCTCCGGCGTTTTCGCCGGCTCCGATTCGTCTTTATCGTCTTTGGGTTTTGGCTCTTTTTTATCCGGCTTAGATGTTGACACCGGTTCAGACGCTTTTGGCGGTTCAGATACCGGTTCTAGGGTTGGAATTGGATCAGATACTGGCTCCGGCTCCGGGCTTGGTTTTTCTTTATCTGGCTTAGATATTGGTGCTGGCTCAGATACCGGCTCGGGTGACGGCTCAAGTATTGGCTCGGGTTTTGGTGTTGGTTCCGGCACTGGCTCAGGGGTTGGAGCCGGCGGTGTTGGAACTGGCGGTTCCAGAGCCGGGGTTGGAGCCGGCGGTGTTGGAATTGGCGGTTGTGGTGATGGCTCATCACAGGATTTTGGTTTTCCTTTACCTTTATGATCGCAAGCATTGCCATTTTTACGAACCCCACGCCGAGTAGTTTTGTCTGGTTGAAATACCGGAAATGTACTAACATTCCCACCATCAGCATAATAAACGGCTACCTGATCCTCTTTGAGCAAATCACCCACAACAATTTCAGAGATACCGTCACCATTAAAATCAGCCGTCGCAACACTCATGCGCGTATTTTCACTGAAAGCATCAACAGTAATGGGATTTAACAATTCACCATTACCATCATAAATAAATACGCTATTGTCATTCGCAGCATGAAAAGTAACCACATATTCAGCAAACTCATCACCATCAAAATTACCCGCCGCAATATCACCCTCATCATCAAGCGGATATTCATCCGGAGATTGTGTCCCATCCGGTTTAAAGAACAAAGCTTGCTTGCTAACGTTTACAGCAATGCCATCTTCACCATCAAAATTACCGGTGGTAATATTAATATCATTGCCAGAAGTAGAGGTTGAAAAACTATTTACAACATTGCCTTCAACATCTCTAATCACAATTTCATTATTACCGGTTTCATTAGCAATAACGATTTGTGCTGTAGATATAGACGGCTCATCTGCCGCTATTGGTAATGCCATTAAACATAATGAAATGAATAAGGCATTTAGGGCTTGTAGTTTAGCCATTAGTTATTATAACTCCCATCGTGTTTAGTCTTTGAAAAATTTGGTGGATACGCTATCGCTTTAGGAGCCCTACAAATCAATGCCATTGACTTAAGCAAGGGCGAACACACAGGTTCGCCCCTACATTCCCAAAATACAAGGGATTTCGTAGGGGCAGTTCTCCGCGAACGCCCTTAAGTCAATGGCAGTAACCCTACATCCGTTTATTTTGTCAATCCGTTGTACTCCGTTGGAGAAAAACTACCAGCAACCTACTAATTTATAATGTTTGGCAGATAAAATCGCTATGTCAAATTTTGTAGGGCCAAAGTTGTAATTTATATGAAAAGCGGATTTTAATCTAGGTTTGTATAACATTTCACGTTATACAAATGTTAACCCTAGAACGGTTCCATAGGTTTCACATAAGCCTATTTATGTTTAAGAGGTTAAAAATTTTCAAAGATGTATCAACCCCCCGAGGGTTAAATAACCCAAATTTCCCACCCCCTTTCCAAAATTTTAGAATATTAAAAATACCATTAACTTAAGAGGGCGAACACATAGGTTCGCCCCTACAGCCCTTTAAATATATGGGATTTGTAGGGGCAGAGCTACGTGTCTGCCCTTAATTCAATGGCATTGACGCGCCGGCGTGGGAACCAGAAAATATTTCAAACCTTATGTTATTATTGACTTTCGTTGCTCCATTTCTATCAGCAGTGGTGGTAAAAACAGAAAATCCACAGCCAGTGCCAAAACAATGGTGATGGCGACTAACAAACCCAGTGTGGCATTGACCTGAAACGTGGAAAAGCTGAGAAGTAAAAAGCCGGAGAATAATATAATCGATGTGACACTGAGTGCCATGCCAACATTACTGAATGTATAGCGCACCGCTTCTTCAGGAGTTAACTGTTGTTCTTTTCTAGCACGGAAATACTTGCTGAGAAAATGGATAGTATCATCTACAACGATCCCTAATGTAACAGCTACAATCACAGAGGCTGCCATCCCAATACGTCCGGACACTATTCCCCAAATCCCAAACGCCATTGCGGCGGGAAAGATGTTGCAGAACAGACTCAGTATGCCTATCTTCAGTGACCGAAAAACAATAATTATAATACCTGATATCAAGAACATGGCTAATAATGTACCATTAAGCATACTCATAATGTTGTTTTTCGCAATATGAGCAAACATAATTGTTCGTCCCACACCATCAGACTGCATATTTGGCGCATTATCATGTAACCAAACTTGAGCACGTTTTTCGAGTGCGAGTCGTTTTTTTGTAGATAGGTCACGTATTGTCACAGTTAAGCGCGTAGCCGACTTATCAACATTGATACGATTATTCATATCTAAACCATAAGGAAGTGACATCTCGTAAAATAATAAATACTGGGCAACCAGTGTCCGTTCTTCTGGCAAACGATACCACGCTTCGTCATCGCCGTGCATATTTTTGTTCAAACGTTTGAGCGTATCAGTGATACTATTTACATGCAAAACTTCTGGTTGTTGCTTATACCAATTGGCGAAAGCCTCTACTTGTTGGAGAAATTCTGGGTTATTTATGCCATCACTTTCGCCAGCCGAGAGCGAGTACCCAATCTCATCTATACCGGTCAAGTTTTTTAACGTAAAATCGGTTGCTTGTCTAAATGCCAAGCTTTCATCGAAGTATTTGCTGAATTGTTCATCCAGTTCATTGCGGGGAATAAGTGCAATCAAGACTAGTATAGCAATAGACATACCCCATAAAAACGCTTTGCGGTGCTGAATCACCAATTCCGCCAGCACAGAAAGCCACTGTTGACTGGATTCTTTCGCTTTAGGTTTACGTTCCGGAAACACCATCATCAAAGTGGGCAGCAAGGTTACCGATAATATAAATGCTGTGGCTACGCCCATCGCCGTCATATTACCTAGATCGCGGAAAGGAGGGGAATCACTAAAATTCATACTCAAGAAACCAATAGCTGTCGTAAAACTAGTCAAAAAGACCGGCTGTAGGTTAACGCGGATGGCCTCAGTTATTGCAGCTTTGCGCTCAAGTTGAGCATGGTTTAAAAAATAATGATAACTGATTAGGATATGCACACTGTCCGCTACTGCTAGCGTTAAAATAATTAAAGGTACCGAAGCGGCCGCCGGAGAAAGTTTAATTCCCAACCATCCGGCTAAACCCATTGTAGCCACAATACTAAAAAGAAAAACGATTACAGTCGATACCGTTGCCGGCCATTTCTTTAGCAACACGATTAACAAGATAATAATCAACCCAAACATAGCCGGAATGAGGGTTTTCATATCTTTCTGAGAGGCTTCCGGAAAGGCATTATTCAGAAAAACACTGCCAGTCAAATAAATATTAATATTGGGATGTTCACTCCTCATTTGCTTAGCCAGTTGGCGAACATAAGACACTACTTCCGGTATTACTTTATCCGAATTGATCTTGGGCAATAGTACTGTTACTTGAATACCGGTCACATGCGCTTGGGGAGAAATCAACTTTCTCAGTAATAGTGGCTCCTTCAGGGCGATTTCACGTAAAGTACTTAATTCCTTTTCAGATAAGGTAGCCAGCTCATCCACTAAAACTAAATCTTCTATTATAATGCTATCCTCTTCGTCGGCTCGGCTATATTGAAAATTAGTAACAGAATCGACACGGATAGAATAGGGGATATTCCAAGCAGCCTCAGTCAACTGCTTGATCATTGTAAGAACATCCTTCGTAAACACATGACCGTTTTTAGGTGCAATGATCAACAATACTTGATCTTCTCCAACATAAGTATCTTCCAGCGCTTCAAATGCTTGTAAAAAAGGGTCATTTTTATCAAAATAGATACGGTAATCGCTGGTGTTTTCAAGAAATTTCAAACCACTACCGGTGATCCCGACAAATAAAACAGCAAGAAATATTACCACTAAGCGGTGTTTGATAATCCACTCGATATTGTTCATAAAAGTACCTTTTTTACTGAGTGATTAATTGGAATATGAACTTTTCCTTCGTAGGAAAATGATTCAATGACATTTTATGTTAAAGTTAAGGGCAGACACACAGGTCTGCCCCTACAAAACCCCACATATTTAAATGGCTGTAGGGGCGAACCTGCGTGTTCGCCCTTTTTAACTTAAAATACCACCCCCCGAAAATCCCTTTTCAAGAGGAAGGCAGTTTCAAAGTTAAGGGCAGACACACAGGTCTGCCCCTACAAAACCCCACATATTTAAGGCTGTAGGGGCGAACCTGCGTGTTCGCCCTTCTTAACTTGTTAGATAACATAGGATTACAATCAAACCTAGGCTAAGGCGGTTGCAGCAAAATAAAATACCCAAAAAGACCTGACAGGTTTCTAAAACCTGTCAGGTATAATCTTATATAACTTAAACAAAGAGCGGGTATATTAATTCAACGCCGTTGCCTACTCTATTTTCATTCTTTTACGAATTATTTTAGCAAAGAGAGCCGGCGACAGCCTTTTAATATAAATCCCAAATACTTCAATAAAACCACCTATATATACTTCAGCTTTATTTTTTTGTAATGCTTTTATTATCTTACGACTTAGCAGTTGAGGGTCAATTCCGCTGTCAATTTCTTTGTCGGATTTATTATTTGCTTTACCTTCTCCGGTAAGGGCATTGTGAGCAAGGGCAGTGCGTACAAATCCAGGACATATGAGTGTAACATTAATATTATGCTGCCAAAGCTCGGCACGTAATGTATCGAAAAAACCAAACAAAGCATGTTTTGAGGCTGAATATGCCGTCCGAAGGGGAATTCCTATTTTTCCAGCTACGCTACTTATCACACAAAGATGTCCGCTCCCTTGTTTGATCATAACTGGCAGTACTGCTTTTGTCAAAGCCACTGTTCCAAAATAATTCACATCCATAATTTGTTTATCAACTTCTAACAATGTGTTAACTGCTGTTGAGCGTTGACTTATACCACCATTATTCATAAGTATATCAATGTGCCCAAATCTTTCTTCTACAGTTTTAACTTTGGATGACAAACTATTATGTTGAGATAAATCTAAGGGTAAAACCATAACATCAGCACTGTTTTTACATCGCTTTTTTACAGCCTCCAGCTTTTCGATATTCCGGGCCGAAAGAATCAGCTTAGCTCCATGCTTGCTAAATTCATAAGACAATGCTTCGCCAATACCCGACGAAGCTCCTGTTATCCAAACTACTTTATTCTTATACATATTAAACAATTTTCGGCAATTGTAGTGCAGTTCTCATACATTTTCCCTGCTGCTGCCTCAATGCCATTAAGTTAAGGATTTTTTTGAGGGCAACCACAAGGGATTGCCCCTACAAATCAATGTGGGACAAAGGGCAATGCTAAGTACTGAAGCATAAATTTTCTGATATTTTAAGGAAAATCAATATTGAGGAGGAGGCAACCATAAAGGATTGCCCCTACAAACCATCGTGTAATGTAGGGGCAATCCCTTGTGGTTGCCCTTTTGATTCCGGCAAAATATCCGATAATTTGTGCTTCAGTACTTATTAAGTTAAGGGCGAACATCTGTGATGATCCCTTAATATCCGGCTTTTTGTTTATTATGAATTCGACATACCCAACGTATATTGTTTGTTGCAGTAGCCCAAGTCATTTTTTGATTATGAAAAGAGGGCAGAATATGTAGATTCCACTTTGATAAATCAATCTTCTCAACCGTTTCGTCTTCACTCAAGCCTTTTTTGTAAGCCTGTTCCACAGAATCATAAAGGAATTCCAAGTAATCTGCGTACACAAGCAAGTCACTTGCTTTTGCCAGAGGCCCATGCCCCGGAAGAAAACGTGCTGTTGGATATTTATTGGCGATATGACGAACAATTTTAATCATCTTTGGAATCGAAACGCCACCCTCACTTAAGTCAAAAAAAGGGTAATAGGTATGAAATACTAGATCACCGGTGACGACAAGGTTTTGTTTTGGCAGGTATACCCATAAATCTCCATGGGTATGGCCTACGCCGGAGTGAGTCAATACAATCTCGTGCTTTCCTACCTTTAAGGTTTCAGTTTGGAGAATTAAATTATTCGGGACGCTATTTGGATATTGGTTCCACCATGAGCTATCAGAAAGCATCATTAGTTTTGGCACATTTTCATGAGCGAAAATCTGCGCCTTCGGGTAGAGGATGTTGCCTAGAGAATGATCATAGTGGTGATGGGTATTTATAATGGTTGTAACTGAATTACCCATGTTTTGTGAAATCCAGTCATGTAAATTTTCGGCACCCGGTGAAAATTTTGTATCTACTAGCAAAATTTTTTCTCCCTCTTGCATAACCAGAGAATTGCTGCCTCCACCAAATACCGCATGAACACCCGGTGCTAGTTCTGTAGTGGTCATACGAACATAAGAATAATAGAACCAGCTCGCAAATGTTCCACCGATCAGAATCAGAAGTAGCAACAATACCGTTATCCAAAATGGCCAATAATTTTTGGGCTTTAGAGTCGTTTTATCAATTTTACCCTTTTGAAGATAGACTTCTTCCAGAAAACGAACCCCTTCCAGAGAACGATCCTTGACAAAAGTAAAGTGGGATATCCAAAACCGCTTCATCAAACGGAAGTTCCAGCCCATTGCTTTCTCCCAAGAACCAAAGCGACTGCGACCATTACCCAAATCTTCAATATGGTAAGTATGTCGCGCATAAAACCCCGGCAGGGCCGTCACTTCCCAAGTCACTTTCTTTTCTTTTTCAAGCTCTACAATTTTAGCAATGGCTGGCATCTTATAGAGGTACCATTTACGAATGGGATCAAAACACCAAATTAGTCTTTTTCCCAAAATCAGAGAACGATTTAAGGCCCAGAACATACACTTATTCCACCGAGGCCATCTGTTAGCCTGAGTAAAACACGCCCACAGTACATTGGCAGGGATGTCAACATCCACGGTTCCAGCGACCGGAGTCATATCGTTTGAGTCTGCAAGCATTTCTGCTTTTGATTTTTTATTGCTCATTGTTCCTTTTAATTTGGGTGCGGCTCTTTTCAAGACAAGACAAATTTGGGGGATGCCATTTAACTTGAAGCGAGATTTGAATTGAACGAATACTGACAGTTTCACTTTTGAGAAGATATCTTTGGAAAGCTGCGAATACCATCACATAGGAAATTAGGAATGCTCATGAAATAATTTCCCGGTTTCTAGCTGTTTCGGGAAATCCGCTACGCTCCATTCCCGAAACAAAATGGCAAATTATTTCGTATCCATTCCTTATGTCAATTTAAAAGAGCCGCACTTTTTTAATTCGTCTCTTCTAGGTGATTCAGGATAGAAGGGTAAACGTCTCTTACCGCGTTTTTACCAAAAATGCAGTCAATGTGGCCATAATTTGGAATCACAACACGCTTGTATAAGTCTTTACCGTTCTTTTCACACAAATTGTTATAGGTTATTTCAGTACTTTCCGGCAAAAAACACCTATTTTCTTCACCGGAGATGAATGTTATTGGAATTGCCATACGTTCCAGATGGGGTAAATAACAGTCTTCACCTCGTGCATTTACCAGATGTCCTTTTCTCACCATTAACGCGAGGTGTTTCATTGAAGTCACGTTTGTAACTCCAAACATTTCATGCATGTTATCGTGTGTTAACTTGTTTAACTGGGTATGATTATACAATTGCCCATATAAAAAAGCAATTCGATAGCAAAGCGGGTTGTTACAACGTTCTCCCTTTTGGATCGGATGAAACAAACCAAGCAGTGAGTTGAAAGTTCTATCCCACCACTTTGAATTGTTAGCCACATAGGCGGTGGGTAATCTTATCCCTAGTTTATTTAATACCGTAGGTGCGTACAAACCCACTTTCATTTTGGTTAGAAACGGTACCTTCTTGTGCATAGAAACTTGAGAATAAACCACAGAACGAACCCCTTTGAGCCATCCACCCAACAGAGACATGGTCAAAGTGGTTGCACCGTAGCAATGTGCCACAAACTGGACACTTTCAGCACCGGTTATTTTTAGCACCGTGTCCACTGTGGTGGGATAGTCATACTTTGCAACGTCGTCGGCACTGAATTGGGTATTGGCACTTGGTAATTCAATACTGGCACGATGATCTAGCAGCCAAACATCATAATTATGGGCAAACAAATATTCCAGTAAGTTGGTATCAAGTGTATCCATAGAAAATATCCGACTGGATACCCCCACTCCATGTGAAAGTATAACTGGGCCTTTCAAACCGCCTTTATAACGTGTGAGGCGAAGTTTTACATTATCTGCCGTCGCAAACTCATGCACTTCAGGGGCGGAAACACGCAATGGCCGTTTTTGACGCGGGGGAGCATCAGCTTTAAAATAATCCCACCCTCCGAAAATGCCCCCATAATTTTCAAACAATTTGCTGGTAAAAAACTTTCCAAATTTAGCCGTATATTTCAATGCCTCAAATTTACCCGCCGCGTTGATGACTTTTAACGTCCGCATTTGTTTGAGAAAATCCCACAATCGGATTTTGATTATCCCTTTACCCAATACGGGAGCATTTTCATTTTCACCATCATAGACGGTTATATAAAGGGTTGTCGTATCACCCCAGATACTAAAAATTGAAGCATGGCGGACTAATTTAAATCCCTCAAAATAATAATTCTTACCATCTTGAGCATGTAATTTCATGCGGTAGCGCATACGCTGGATATTCGCATCATCCGGATATTTCACAAATAGATTAAAAATGCCCTCTGTGACCATAAGCGGTTTATCGGACAGTGCCGACGCATTAACTGTACCGAACAATCTAGCCTTATGTTCTTCATTTTCAAGCATTTTTCTAACATCTTCAGACAGGACAGTCAAAGTAAACTCAAATTTTGAATTTTCTGCTTTTCCGCGTTTGGCTGCTAATTGATAATCTTCTGTTTCGGCACTAGAAAAATAGCCAATCATAGTTTCCGTGAACTGAAATCCAACTTGAGGCGGCATGGCCGCTTTTACCGGCTTTGATGGTAAATCGTAATTTAATTTCCAACCATACTCTTTGGCAAGCAACGCAATATTACGTTCCGTAATCGCAGAGATCGTCAAAATGGGATTGGTACCAAGTGAAGTCGGCATCATAGAACCATCAGAAACATAGAGGCCCTTATGTATTTCATTGCCTTCGTTTGCCGCGAATACTTGGCCCTTGTGATTCAGCACCCCACTTGCAGCATCGGAACCCATACCACATCCACCCAAAGGATGAACACTGATTAGTTTATGCCCAAAAAGCTTAGTCCAAATCGGATTGGGCAAATAGGTTCCGCTTAATGCTTTTGTCATCTGCTCAAAGCGTTCTTGGACTTTTTGGAAAATATCCTCCTTACCAACCCCCGGCCATTTTATGCGTAATTTATCCTTTTTCAGATACATGACTCCTTTACCACTATCGTGCGTCATCGCAAGATAGGTTTGGGTGTTATTCATAGCACCGTGGTAAGAGCCTCTAAAGAGACTTTTTAATTCCCGCCCTTTTGCTTTGATATAGGCAGTAAATCCATTCCCCATGTTTTTGCCAAAGAATTTGCTGGCATTAAAAAAAACGGTTGGTAGTATAAAAGACAGTCCACCCGGGGCTGCACCTTCCTCAATTGACATACCTTCTTGGTAATTGTTAGCACTTTTGCGTGTATCGATGATACCGGTGATGCAAGGGCCTACCGGATTATCCAGATCCGGGCTACGAGTTCCCCAACCAACCCCGTTTATCTTTTGAGCCATATTGTATCCAAAAGCCATCATCCCACCATTTCCAGTCATATTTTTTCCCAACCGGTCTGACAGAGGGAGGCCATTTTGCTTGGATCGAAGTAAAATTTCGGTACTCCCCAAAGTGCCAGCGGCCAAAATGACAATATCAGCGCTCACAAACGGGTTAGGTGCCCGGAATTTTTCCCGTTTAGTCCCCCTAGGCTCGAAATGCACTAGCCATTTTGGGCCTTGCTTTTCTACAAAGCGGACACCGACTTCGGTAAAAATTTCAGCCCCATGATTCCAAGCATCGGGCAAATAATTCATCTGCACCGTATTTTTGGCAGTATGGTTACAGCCAGCAATACAATCACCGCAAAGAATGCAAGGTTTTTGCTCAACCCCCAAATGATTCATACCATCTTTATACTCTTCAAAATTTACCGCGATGGGGGGGCGGTAGAACTCCTCTTTTATATATTCAGCAGATTTTTCCATAGCCTCTAACTTTTTCAGCGTTGGAAAATCCGGTGGATAAGGACTTGCTCTGAGCATTTCTCTTGCGTGTTGATAGCCTTCTTCTATGCCATCTTTGAGATCATCAATAAGCCCTTTGGGCCATTTTGGATTTTCAAACACACGAGGGTTCGCTTCAAGTATAACCCCGGCATTAATAAGTGAAGTACCGCCCAGCCCACAACCCACCAACGCATTCATATCCTTATTGAGATGGAAATCGAAAAGGGCGGTTTTAGAGCCAAAGTGTATGACACTCGTATCAAGTTGCATATTCTTCGTTGCCCTAAATAAGGTATTGGGAAATTCTCCCATCTGAAATTCTTTGCCACGTTCTAATAAACACACTTGCTGTCCGGCTCTCGCAAGACGAGAAGCCGCAATCCCACCACCATAGCCAGAACCAATGACCACAACGGTGTAATGGGATTTGATATGTGTAATTGGTAATGATAGTTTAGCCATTTTTTATATCATCATTTATGTTGATAAGGAACGTGCATAAATTAAATTTATGTTCGCCCCTACGCGAATTTATATGGTAATCCTAAATGATTTGTGGAATTTGTGTGACGAATTTAAAGGCTCACAAGCCAATTTATTCCACCGCTCAAATAGGATAACTATAGTCTGTCTGAGCTTGAGCCAAAGGGTTTACCATGCCGGCAAGAGGACCATCATAATTTCCAAAGGTATCAACTAAGGTAACTCCCAAAAAATAATATACCCAAACCAAAAAGGGGCAACCATAAAGGATTGCCCCTACCGGCATCGAGGGTTTGTAGGGGCAATCCCTTGTGGTTGCCCTGGGTATTTTATTTTTTGGGAGTTGCCTAACACCAAACCGGCAATTCAGCATGATGATAGGAGATTCTGGCGAACAAGACCCAGAGATTTATGCTAATATCGCTCGCCAATATCCTCGACAATTGTCACATATTTTTTATCCGCAACGTAACTGAAAATGCCAATTATCAAAAGATTTTTCCGGGGTTACCAAAGTTATTGTGGACTGTATTTGAAAACGGGGTTTTGAAAATTGTAAAGTAATTATTGCTGTAAATATTTTGGAAATTATATCATTGCTAACCGCGATTATAACGGCGGTTAGGAATGTGCATGAAATAATTTGGGCAACCAAATCGGCGTGCCCCTACGTTTTGCTATGATTTGTAGGGGCACGCCCGATTGGTTGCCCTTACGTTTGCCTCCGTTGTTTCAGGCACGTTCCTTAGTTAAATGTTACATTAAAATCACGGAGACAAAAACATGATTATTAAACAATCCACTATCAATATCGTTGTAAGTATCGCTTTTTTGATTATGGCACTACTTTTAGGAGGCAGTGTTTATTATCTTAATCAAGCTATATTAGAGGAAGAAAAAGCCATTGCTGCACAAGCGGAGTTTAAACAATTAGGCATTGATTTGGCCGATGCCTCAGATTATTTGACTGATGAAGCTCGTAAATTTGCAGTCACTGGCAATATTAAACATCTACAAAACTATTGGCGAGAAATTGAAGTTACTAAAACCAGAGATAATGTGTTAACCAGTCTCAAAGCATTAAAAGCTCCTCAACAAGAGTTAGATTTACTTGCTCTTGCCAAACAAAATTCTGATGCTTTAGTTGCTACTGAAACTCGGTCTATGCGTTTGGTACTAGAAGCTTTAGCTACACCAATAGAAAAAATGCATCTGGCTGTTGCGGCATGGAAGTTAAATCCCACAGACCAAGCATTGACTAATGAGAAGAAAATGCAAGTGGCCAGAGAAATTATGTTTGATAGTCAATATGATGCCGATAAACATATTATTATGGAGCCAATTGCGAAATTTCAAAAACTGATGAATACCCGAGCCGCAATTGAAGTTAAATTCCATAAGAAAAAAACTCAAATGGCTACAACTCTATTATTTGTGCTAAGTGTTATCATTACTCTTGGTATGGCTATAGTTTTGTGGATTTTCCAGGTCCAATTGAGCATTCCAATAGCCGGTTATATCAAAGCACTACAAAATAGTCATAGCTCAGATTGTGTTTTGAAACCGGCTGGTACCAAAGAATTACATTTATTAGCCAATGCTTTTAATCAGCAATTTAATCTTAACCAACAACAATTATTGGAAAATCAACAATTAATCGAAGATATTGTGCAGGTATCGAAAAAATTGGCAGAGGGTGATTTGCGGGTTACTTTGCAGGCTGAATATAAAGGTGATTTTACTCAAATTAAGGATGCTCTGGAAACGGCTTTGACTGGCTTAAATAGCACGGTTTGGCAAACTAAAGATGTGGCAAATCAGGTAGCGCAATTAATTACCAAGATGCGTTCTATTGGTCAAAATCTATCTTCAAGGACTGAACAACAATCTGCCGCGCTGGAAGAGGTGACATCTAGTTTAGAGGAAAGTGATGCACAGGTTAAAAATAATGCTGAAAATGCTGGCATCACCAATAAATTGGTTAATAATACCACTAATATTGCCAAGATTGGACAAGACAAGATGAAAAATATGATTAATGCTATGAATGCCATTGCTAGTTCTTCCCAAGAGGTTAGTAAAATCATTAAAGTAATTGATGAAATTGCGTTTCAAACGAATTTATTGGCTCTCAATGCCGCAGTAGAAGCAGCTCGGGCTGGAGAATATGGACGTGGTTTTGCTGTAGTAGCTCAAGAAGTGCGTAACCTAGCCGGACGCAGCGCGAATGCTGCCAAAGAAACTGCTGAACTAATTGAAGATGCCAGAAATCAGGTACAAGAAGGAGTTAATATTGCCAATGATACCGCAACTGCACTCAGTGAAATTGTCCAAAACGTTGTAAAAGCTAGAGATTTTGTTGAAGAAATTGCGGCTGCTAGTAGAGAACAAGCCGCTGGTATTTCACAAATTAATATGGCTATGGGACAAGTTAGTGAGGTAGTATATAATGGCAGCCAACAGACTGATAAAATGGCTAGCATGGCAGATGATTTAACCAAATTATCGACTAAGTTACGTGATGAAACGGCTCGGTTTAAATTGCGCGATAGCTCCCAAAAGACAATTCTTAGTCAACCAGAAATAGATAATTCTATGCTCCAACAAATTGTGGCAATGATTAAGAATTCTAGTGCTAAGGAGCCTTCAGACATAGAATCTGTTAAATGTGGTAATGGATATGAACATTTTTAAATCACGTATAGATGTTCATAAAAATAATTTCTCGTTCAAACCTGCTAGGTTTTGGAAACCTAGCAGGTTTTGTGAAGTTATTTTTCTGAAATTTTTAGGTATCTCCGATTTTACAGTTCCGATAAAGTTTGTCGAGTAGCCCATTACATTTAAATGTAAGTTCTGGGAAAAGAATTATAATTGAACTGTTAATATCCCAACAAAAAAAGCGTATATTGCCAATATCACCTCGGAGCCTTGTTATTCAACGAAGTTATGTATATTACTTATAATAAAAACTATAGTATAGATCATAAATTTTTGGGTATTTTGCTGGAACCGAATGAATCGCCTTAGAATGAATCGCCTTAGAATAAATTATAAGGCTAAAAGCATACAAAGTCTAAAGCCTACTAAAAATATACTGATTATAACGGATTTTGGGGCGAACACATAGGTTCGCCCCTACAAGCACCAAATTTTGTAGGGGTTGACCTATGTGTCAACCCTTAATGACGAACGAACCCCCCCGTAATTCCTTGTGACCCCAAAATCCGTTACAATCAGAAAATATAACCAGAGGTTAGTAGGCTTTAGCCTACTTTGGCTTTTAGCCTTGAAATTTATTTCAAGGCTGAAAATTCGTGCTTCAGTACTTCTAAGCAACCCCGGTGCTGGTAAATCTTTCATTATGAGCAATCCTTTTCACAACTTGAACAGCCGTTCTTCAATAAACGCCACGATTTGTTTTGGGTGATTCATATCCAAAACTGGTAATTGTGTTTCTATCTCGTCTGGTACATCGCAAGCAACCGCAATTATCGAATCATCTTCTGGAAAAAATGGGGTATGCCCCAGACTTGGACGATGAACCTCAATTTTGGGGAAACGTTCATGTTTAAAACCTTCGACTAAAATCAAATCTAATTTCTTTTGATCCAAATGTGATAGTAGTTGTCCCAAATCTGGCTCCTCAAATTCATCACCAAGTTCAACCATTAATGCCCAGCGTTTGCGAGAAGCCACTAACATTTGTTCGGCACCGGCTTGCCTGAGCCGATAACTGTCTTTGCCGGGATAATCTATGTCGAATTTTTTATGGTGGGTATGTTTAATCATACCAATGCGTAGTCCTTTATCCTTTAGTAAAGGTATAATTTTTAACAATAAAGTTGTTTTACCAGTGCCACTATAGGCAACGAAACCTAATATTGGGATCATTTTTTTTGTACTCAATGTTCAAGTATTTTTTCAAAGATTTTAATAACTACAAGGATTGCATGTAAACAAGGATAAAGCCAATATTAAGTTTATACTGCCACCGGCACAACTTAAACTTTTGGCTCCCCAAGTCTTTTTCTTGCCCACCAGCCTCATTAAAAAAACTAAGTTTGTTCCCGCGCTGAACATAAGTACTGAAGCATAAGTTTTCTAACATTATGAATGAATAATAATGTAGGGTGGGCAACGTCTTTTTGTTGCCCACCTTAAGCTTTCTAACATTATGAATGAATAATAATGTAGGGTGGGCAACGTCTTTTTGTTGCCCACCTTAAGCTTAAACCGGTGGGCAAAAAAAACCTTGCCCACCCTACAAAATACCTGAAAATTTGTGCTTCAGTACTTAGTCCTATCCCAATGTGATATCCATGTAGTTTTATCCTTGCTTACATGCAATCCATGTAGTTATTGTTGAAATTATCTAGTTCTTCCGGACTATTAATATTTAAAAAGGTATCCGGACTATCAGAGAAATCTGTATGGGCTAATGATTGTTGGGCAAAAAAGCGGTGAACGCTACGCTCGCCATTTTCCAAAAACGTTAATAAGTTAGATAACAAACTACGCTTCAAAAGGGAAAATACGGGGTGCATACGTTTGCCATCATGAGCCACGCTGATCTCAGCTTGAACTTGCAACAAATTAGTATATAAACGTTCGGCTAACTGTGGATTTAAGTATGGTGAATCACAGGGAACAAATAATACATAGTCTGTATGAGCTTGAGCCAAAGCGGTCACCATACCGGCAAGAGGGCCATCATAATTTCCAAAGGTATCAACTAACACTGGACCGGCGCATAATTCAGTATAACGTGATTGATTACGGTTGGCACTGATTAATAGTTTGCCGACTTGAGGACGCAGGGCAGCAATAACATGTTCTACCAGACATTTGCCTTTGAATTGGACTAGCCCTTTATCACGCCCGCCCATACGAGTAGCACGCCCACCAGCGAGAATAACGCCGGTGAATAATTGTGAATTGTAAATGGATTTAGTCTGGTTAATTGCAGGATTTTTCAAGTTTGTTCACCATAGCCCTATACAATTCTACATCCCCAACAAAATCACTTTTTTTCCTTCCACAACTATTTCTTGCCGATAAATCCGCTCTTCCCAAGGAATCGACACTCGCGTTTCAAAAATAATCAAATACCCGCAAGTCAAACCAAAACGTGATAAATACCGGGCGATTTGATCTAACCCCTCTTCGCGGGTGTAACTATCGTAATAGAGTTTCAATTCGATA